>OCHM01000004.1_pt1 | contig 242429 bp, 183 predicted proteins | sample 1538901 | NCBI WGS metagenome assembly OCHM01 (sample SAMN04571734, study PRJEB22368) | human gut metagenome | biome: human gut; material: stool | host: Homo sapiens | place: Luxembourg | collected 2012-11-08 | reverse complement strand
CCTTTTCAGACTTACAAGGCTGTATGCTTAATCCCCTAGGTTTGTCGGGTGAGCCCTGCTTATGGACGCTGTCCCGGTTCACCTGATAAACCTAGGTGATTAAGCTACAATCTTTCTAAAGTCCCAAAAGCATAAGGCGCGACACTTGATAATGTCACGCCTTATATTATATCTCACTCAGAGCTTTCGCCCCCATCTCAAATCTCCTCTCTCTTCTTAGTGAGCATAACAGGAAGTTTGTAGCCTGCGAAATGAGAAACTACGGAAAGTCCATCTGCATTAAATCTTCCTGCTTTAGCTACCCCCTTCTCATCCATTTCTGATTTAAGCCAGAAATAATTATATCCTTCAGGTACATTTTCTCCCCTATAATCTGTATAATTGGATCTGCTTGTATCAATGTATATTCTCATGCCAGAGCAACCAATAATATAGTCGTCGTAAATTCGGCACTTCTTCAGTTCTTCCCACTGAGCTTCTGTGGGAAGACCGTCAAACCGAGATGCATCATTGTATGAGAAAAGTTTGTAACCGTAAGAACCTAATGGCTTCGACCACAAGGTCCCGCTTGGAAGTCCAAGGTCATAATATTCAACACCCTCTATTGATATAGAGCATGCCACTTTCAGTTCCCCTTGCTCATATCCCTTCAAATAAGCAGCCTTGAGCAATTCAGCCATCTCTGCCGCTTTCTCCTCAGCATATTGCTGAGCTAATTCTTCTTTTGTCATATCTATACTCTCCTTAAAATCTCTTCAAGTTATCTTATTGTACAAGATTCAAGTTTATTCCATAGAATCATAAGACGGGAAGGTTGGATTTCCAAATGCTGTCGTCATTTAGTCCCATTGCTGTCTTTGGTTAAAGGTTTATACGTCTTGTATTATCTCTATCACAAAGGTACCATATTACCCCCCCCAGCCAAATGAAATCGCAACTTTTTGCAAACAAGAACCATAGTGAACCTGTTATTTGTGTTTTACAACATAAATGAGGCTTGATGGGAGGATGAAAGAGAATCAACTGACATATCTATGGGAAAGACGACGGGCATGCTTGGGGGAATGCTCCATGTAGTCAGAAAACTGCCTGGAAAAAGTATCCTTGGATACTTCGCAATTTATCCAAGGATAAACGGGCAAGTATCCAACGATACTTTGCCAAGTAACCTTGCTTCATCTTTTGGGCCTCCCAGCCTCGAGTCTGCCTCGAGTTTCATCAGACAGTTTTTCCTTCTTATACTAAAACTGTTGTCAGACGTATGGAAGCCATACTGAATCAGTTGACGGCTTAATCCCCAGAATATATCGGGTGAGCCATGAAAGACTGTTGTTATGGTGAAACGTTTGATGTGGGAGCGGAAACAAGATAGGGCTGAGCTCCTGGGGAAGGAATTCAGCCCTATGATGAGTTGCCCTGTTGGGCGATGGCAGATGTTTCTGCTTCTCTGTTTACGCCTTTATGCGGATAATAGTGATCCCCTTTTTGAGGCGTTGGCAGATGGTTTTACTTTTTGATATACACCTTTCCGTTGTGGATGTACATGCCCTTCTGGGGTGCGTTGATGCGGCGGCCCTGCAGGTCGTAGTAGGCCTGGTTGGCGGCAGGAGTGCTCTGGCTGATGTTGTTGATGGCAGTGGCATCCTTTTCGAAGCGTACTGCCACGTCGTCATAAGCGAAGTAGGCAGGCTGTGAGAAGCCGTAGCCGTTGTCGCTGGAACCAGTCACGTTGAATGTCACGCGGGTCACCTTGCCCAGGCCAGAGAGGTCGAACTTGGTCCAGTCGGTAACTATGTTCTTGGGGCCGTTGCACAGATACAGTTTGGCTTCACCAGTCTTCTCGTCGCCGTTGTAGCCAGTGGCCACGATAGCCACCCAGTCTCCCTCGTCAATCTTGGCGGTCAAGCCGTTTCCGTTCATGTAGCAGTTGAGTGCGTAGCATATGTTGTTGACGTACATATGGTCGATTACTCTTGCTGTGCTATCGGCAAAGGTCAGGGCTGGCAGAGCATCTTCCCCCAGTCCGAAGCCTGAGTTGTCGGCATAGCCAAAGTGCACGGCGAAGTTGTCCGAACCGTTGTGTCCGCCTCCTGTGCGCACCAGTTCCATGTTGTCACTCTTCTTGTAGATGGTCAACTGAGTGTTGAAGCCGCCATAGGTTTCGATATCGGCCGAAGCGTAATTGGATATGGCATGTCCTCCGCTCCAGTAGCACCAGGTGCCGTAGCCCTGTGAGAGTACGTTCGAGAGCCACGTGTTGTTCTCATCTGTCCATTTGTAGGCCTCGTCGATGCTTGACACTCCTGCGCCTGAACCGTACAGCAGTTGACCGCCATACTGAGGGTCGTCGATGAGTGAAGACCAGTTGTCGCCCCCGCTGAAGGTGGGAGTGGTGCCCTTGAAGTCGGCATCTTCGAATGTCAGAGTGCGGATGATGTAGTCGGCACTCTCTTGTGCGTTGAGGGCCAGGGTGGCCAGACAGAACGCTGTCAGTGTAAACAGTTTTCTCATACGTTTTGTTTTTGAGTTTTACTTAATGCTTATCTTCTTTCCGTTACGGATATAAATGCCTCGTGTGGGCCTCTCCACCCTGCGGCCTGTGAGGTCGTAGTAGATGGGGGCAGACTTCTGGCTGTTGCCAGTGATGGTGTTCAGGCCCGAGGGACGTCCCTTGGTGGGGATGATGATGGGGTTGTCATCGTATCCCGGTACCAGATGCAGGTCCTGAAATCCAGCTACTTCGGTGCTCGTCTCGCCCAGCCATCCGCAATATTGGAAGATGCCTGTGGCCACGCGTATGAAGTTTATCTCGGGCAGCTCCACGGGATTGCCCTGCTCATCCACAGCCCAGTCGATGTCGAAGGTGGAGTAGATGTCGTTGTTGAGCGAGCAGTCGGCGTAGCCGTAGGAGTCCTTTGCGTAGCGGTAGAGGACCCAGTAGTTGCCTTTCCCCGACTGGTCGATGGCGTTGTTGGGCAACTTTCCTCCCTTGAATGTGAGCGTCTCGCCCTCTTCCCACAAAGGCCAGTAGGTCTGCTTGTGGAAGGAGTTTTTCATATGGTAGCCCGATGAGTCACGCTTCTCTCCGTTCTTGTCAGTCCACGTGGCCTCCCAACGGATGTAGTTGTCATAGGTGGAGAAGCGCTGCTTGTGCTCTCCCGCCTCGGCCGTGGGCTTGTGGTAGGTGATGGAGAAGTCGTGGATCTGGGTGGTGTAGTATTCCGAGCCTGCCAGCTCATACCACTTGCAGGTTTCCACATCATCGCCCACTCCCACATACACGATGCCCGGCTCGAAACTCCCGCCTATGGTCTCGCTGCCATACACGGGGTCGGCAGCGGCATAGAAGCCGTTTCCCAGGATGCGGAAATCAGAGCCTTTCTTGTTCTGTACGGCGTGGTCAAACTTCACGGTTATGTATCCTCCGTAAGTACCCAGGTGAATCAACTCTTCGTCGGCCAGGCTTTGGGTGGCAGTTGCACACACCTCTTCGTGTGTGGCTCCCTCGTTTGCCTCGGGCAGGGTGTTGACAAACTGGCCAGGTGCAGGGTGCAGTTCCACCACGGTCACTTGTTGTGTCTGGGCCATTACCGTAGATGCCGCTGACAGCAGCAATGCTGTAATCAAAGACTTTCTCATAATATAATGTATTTAGACAGTTTGTTTCGTGTGTTCCTAAGGACGCATTCCCGCCTGCTGCTCCTGCACTGGCAACGCCAGGATATGTGCAGGATTTATATACACCTTCTGCGGTGCGAACAGTTCCTCGCCACTCATCGTGTAGCCGTACAGATAGCCTGCCGATGCGTAGCTGCCGGCATCTGTGAAGTAGATGTTGCGGGTGTAAGGCGAGATGTATATCTCATAGGGCGATGTCAGTTCCTTCAGTTTCTGGGTGACAACGGCATTGGCCACTCCCTCGGTCACTTCCATGGTGGCTGGGTCAATGGTCTTTATGTAGTATTTATACTCGCCTGTATAGTAGGAGTATTCCGACCCTACGGTATAGAAGAGGCGGCCATCGGTGGTGTTGTAGGTGCATGGGAAGTCCAGCACGTTAAATTGTCCGGTCTCACAGTCCAGTATGACCATTCTGGGCTTCACGTCATAATAGTCGCCGCAGGAGTTGATGCACAGGTATCTGCCAGCCTGCGACACCTCACCGTAGAGGTTGATGCATCCCGTGTCGATGTCGCGTATGAAGGTCATCGACTTGCTATCTACCAGCGACACGGTTGTTTCGTGCTCGTGGGTAGTTTCGCTGAACGAGTAGCCGCCCGTGTTGGCTATATAGAGCGTGTCCTTATAGAGGCGTATGCCTTCGGGCTCCCATCCCACCTCACAGGTGCCCACCACCTGCTTGGTGCGTACATCTATCTTGGCCACATACCCCTTGGTGAAGCGCATCGTGTCGCACTTGTGGGCATAGGAGGTGATATACAGATATTCCCCGTCGCTGCACATGCGTCGGTTGTTGGGCACGTTCTCGGTGGCTCCACATGCTGTGCCGTCGGGATGAATGTACTGGATGATGTTTGACCAGTTCACTGCGATGGCGATGAGGGTGTCGTTGACCTGCAGGATATCGTTGGGCGTGTCGCCCAGCTTCATGCCGTTCTGCTTGCGGAACCACTGGTTGGTGAGTGTGCCGGTGGCGCCGTTGTAGAATGACAGCTGCCCGTTGTCCGACTGCCAGTTGCCTTCGTTGCAGATGATAAGGTGCTCGGTCAGCTGTGTGGGCTCCTTGCCGCCTCCAGGCTGAGGGCCTGGAACGTTTTCTTCTCCGCATGCTGCCAGCAGGAGAAGGGGCATCAGTAGGAATATGTTTCTCTTCATAACTTATATTTGAATGTTATCGAAAAGCGCCTGCCAGGCATTGGCCAACGCTGGATAAGCTCGTATCTCGCATCGAAGATGTCCTGACACTCGGCTTCCACCGTATAGTGGCGCAGGAAGTGGTAGCCCACCTTCACGTCCGTGCAGTTGTATGCCTCCAGGGGAGGCTCAATGGCATTCTCGGCTGTCCAGTATCTCTTATCTACAAACATGTGGCTCAGTGAGGCTGTCCATCCCTTGTAGTCGAGCGAATATACGGCTGTGAACGACCACTTGGGGCTGTAGGCGATGTAGTCATTATAGGCATCTTCCTTGGGGTTTGTCCTGTTGCGGTCGTCCTGGAATGTTCCTGTGAGCAGTAGGGCGTTGGCCTTGTAGCGTGCGTTCACGGTGACATCCACTCCCATGCAGCGTGTGTAGCCGTAGTTGAGCATTGTCCACTGGTAGGAACCCTTGAGCGGGAGGCACACGATGCGGTCCTCCACGTGGTTGTAGTACCAGTCGGCCTGCACGTCGATATACTGGCTGCGGAATGCCGCCCCTATGTCAAACTGCTTGGTGTATTCTGGCTTCAGGTTGCGATTGCCTACCAATGTGTAGTAGAGGTCGTTGAGTGTGGGGGCGCGGAACACGCTCTTGTAGAACGTGCGCATGGTCCAGTGCCCCAGGGTATATGATGCCAGGGCGTTGTAGGTGAGTCGGCTCAATGGTTTGGTAGTGCCGTTGGTGTGGTCGCTAACGTGTGTGTAGAGTGCGCTCACGTTGGTGCTCAGCCCCTTGAAGTTGTAGAAGGCGGCCAGCGAAGTCTTGCTGTCCAGGCGATACACGTAGTGGAAGTTCTTCACGTCAGTGGTGAGGTCCGACCATCGGAGGTCGGTGGATGCCGACAGAGAGAAGTCCCCCAGTTGGTACGACCCCGCTGCTGCGCCGTAGATATCCTGCTGGTGGTACTTGTTGTTGCTGTGCACCGAGATGTTCTCGGGGTAGTCCGAGCGGTAATGCAGGAAGTCGTTGGTGTATTTCACAATGCCCCTTACCCCCACAGGCCCGAACTCTTCGCGGTAGGTCAGTTGGCTGAAGAAGTTGCGGTCCCACTCCCTGCCCACGTCGGTATAGGTGTCTGAGAGCCTCCTGACGATGCCCCCGGGCAGTCCGCGCACCGAGTTGAAGTAGTAGGTGTGCCATTGGAGTCCCTTCCAGAAGGCGCATCCCTCTATGCGGTACATGGTGATGTCGGCATTCCGTCGCGTGCCTGTGGTGTCCTCGTATTGCGTGTGGTATTCGAATGGATAGTTGCCCCGTGAGCGTGTGAAGGCGGCATCCACGAATCCCCAGTTCCTGTAGCTGTAGGTGGCTGCCAGCTTGTGTGTACCGAAGGAGCCGTACTGGTACGACGACACGAGCGCTGTGGAGTCGGGCCGTCGGGTGCGCATATATACTGTAGAAGCCGAGGCATATTCGGTGGCCATCATCAGTCGCTCCGACTTGTTGGCATTATACAGCGACACGCTCTCCAGCGTGGTGAGCGAATATTTGCCCAGATCCACCGTTCCGTTCTGCGCGTTGGTGATGCGCACACCGTCCATATATACGCCCACGTGCTGCGACCCCAGCGACCTCACATTGATGGTCTTCTGGCCTCCCAGTCCGCCGTAGTCCTTGATTTGCACGCCTGCCAGATACTTCAGGGCGTCTGCCACCGAGTTGGATGGCAGGCTGTTGATCTGGTTGCGTGTGATAATCTGGTGCGGCGTGTTCTCCCGCGTTCCCTTGACCACCACTTCGTGCATGGTGGATACCGAGTCTCTGTGCTGCTTCCCGGTCTGTCCCCGGACAGGCGTCAGCAGGCTCAGCAGGGTTGCGAAAGCACACATCAGCGCATACTTTCCTTGCTGTCTTGTCATTCTTGGCAGTTTCTATCTGTAGTCCCGCAGATATTCATATCACTTTGCAGCACTGGCAGGTCTTCTGACTTCATCCTTGAGATAACGCGGTCTTCCCAAACGTATTGCAAGGCGAAAGCCTTGCGTTCAGTGACACTGTTGGCTACCCTTGTAGAAAGGACTCACAGCTACGGGTATAGTTGCAGATTCCCACTGCATTCCCATCTTGGCTCCTGCCGCATCCTCATGCGGCGTGTGGAGAACCAGTTGCTGGTGCAAAAGTACGCAGATTTGGGCTTACATGCAAGTAAATGGGCTTTTTGTCGCTCGCTGGGTGCAGTCTTCATGCCGATGGAATGGATTTCGGGGTATCCAGGCAGGAGCATCGCGAATGAATGTCGGCCCATCGTCTTTTTCTGAAAAATGCCTTTCCTTTGTCTCCGCTGCGACTTGGAGGAAACCTGCGGGTGGGGCAGACTGCCTGGGGGAGCGGGCGTGGCAGAAGGCGTCATAATGGAGAGGGGTAGAACGTACTGCGCTGCGATGCCCTATGCAGCACGCTGCGATGGACGATGCAGTGCGCTGCGAAGGCCGATGCACCGCATTGCGTTGGCTGTTTCATTCAAGCGCAACTGCAGGCAGGGAATGCTGTTGTGCGGCATGGAGCGCGGAGAGCCGTCTGTCGCAGCCGCCATTCATTCGGCCAAGGGCGCTTCCGCTTTCTTCGCCCAATGCCTAAGCCTCGCGCCAGAGGCGTGCCAGATAGTCATAATGGTCACCCTCTGCCATCAGTTCGCAACCCATTGCGCAGGCATGGGCGGTGGATTGGAGCAGGCTGAAATCGGCATAGAGCCAGTCGAAGGAGTCGCCCTCGACGGTCTTGCCGTGCAGGTTCTTATACACCATCTGGTAATCCACTTCGCCATAGTAGGGCTCTTCGGGGTCGATGTCCATATGCCCCTCCTCGTCTTCGTAGATGTAGCGCAGGTCGGAGGAATCCACCAGCACCTGTCCGCCAGCAGCGAGCAGGTCGCGCAGATGCATGAGCAACATGGGCAGGCGGCTCACCTTGCCCGCTATGCCGGTACCGTTCATCAGCAGCAGGATGGTGTCGAAGCCTGTTGGGAAAGCTGTTTGCTGGGGAGTGAGCCGAGGGTCGAAGAGGTTGATGCACTGCACATCGCGTACTCCGCGCAGGCGCATCGCCTCGCAGCTGAGCGGCGAGATGTCGATGGCACAGACCTCCATCCCGCGCTGCTGAAGTGCCAGTGCATGGCATCCCGCGCCTGCTCCCACGTCCAGTATGCGTCCCCGCGCCAGGCTCAGAGCCTTCTGTTCCAGCAGGGGCATCTCATTCTGGCTGCGAAAGAGGTGGGCTACGGGCATCTCATCATCCTCAAACATCGAGGAGCGCACGCGCAGGCGTCCTGCCCGCTGCTCCTTTTGATAGTCGAGTATGGCTGCTCCCATCGGGTCGCGTTCGGCGCTGAGTGTGTGGGGCTGCATGGGTAGGTTGTTCAAGGGGGTACTCATGTGGGTGTGTGTAAATGGTGTGTGTGGATGAGTGTGAGGTCAGTCATCGCGCCCGGACCTGCTGATGCAGTGGGTCACCTGGTCGGCTTCGCGGAAGTCAGAAGGCAGGTAGCCCGTCTGTCGCTTGAAGAACTTCACGAAGTAGGAGGTGTCCTCGAAGCCCAGTTCGATGGCTATCTCCTTTATCATCATGCCTGTATAGCGCACCATGCGTTTGGCTTCCAGCACGATGCGGTCGTTGATGAGCGTGAGCGGCGAGTGGCCCGAGCAGTCGTTGACACACTTGTTCAGCGTGCGTGCCGCCACATTGAGCAGGTCGGCATAGTCCTGCACGGAGTGCTTCTCGCGATAGTGACGCTCCACAGCCTGGCGGAACTGCAGGAAGAGCATGCGTGCCGGCTTCAGTTCGTAGGCCTGCTGCCCCTGTGCCTGGTTGCCGTATCGGAGCACGTTGATGAGGAACATGCGCAACAGGGCTTTCAGCATGTCTATATTGCCGAAAGCCTGGTTCTCGTGCTCCTCATGCTCCATGGCTTCCACGATGCGACCCAATGTGACGGCTGTGTCGGCATCTATAATATAATAAGGAGGAGCGTCGAAGGCATGGAAGATGTCGTATTTGAGCGACAGGCTGCCGGGGTCCTTCTCGTCGTGCATGAAGTCGGTGCACATCTTGATGGACACTCCACGGTATCGCTCTTTGTCGTCGAAGTGGTGTATCTGCCCTGGGGTGAGGAAGAAGATGGTGCCTGGCTTCACCTCATAATCGGTGAAATCCACCGTGTGGATGCCTTCGCCTTGCTGGAACCAGAGTATTTCGTAGAAGGCATGAACGTGCGGTGCGCAGTCGTTGATGTCGCTGCGCATCAGGAAGTCAGGCATGTGCCCTATGCGGAAACCGTTGCCGCTGGGAGCCGCACATACGGTCTGGTAACGTCCTTCAAGTTGTTCCGTGTTCATCTGTAATGCTTTAGAATGTTCTGCAAAGTTAGGTCTTTAATGGTAGATTTCGGCAATAAGTTGGTGTAAAATGACGCTCGTGCCGAAATTTCCCATCGCTTTGCGGGTTTATCTTTGCAGTTGCGGACTAAAAGGAATACTTTTGCATCAGTAATCACATTTAACCAAAAAGAAAGGAACAGACTATGGGAAACAAGTATCAAGGCACTCAGACCGAGAAGAATCTGCAGGTAGCATTTGCCGGGGAGTCGCAAGCGCGTAACAAATATACCTACTTCGCCTCGGTGGCCAAGAAGGAGGGACTGGAGCAGATGGCGGAAATCTTCGCCCGCACAGCCGACAACGAGAAGGAACACGCCAAACTTTGGTTCAAGGAACTGGGCGGCATAGGCACCACAGCAGACAACTTGCTGGCTGCTGCCGAGGGCGAGAACTACGAATGGACAGACATGTACGATGGCTTCGCAAAGACGGCCGACGAGGAAGGCTTCACGTTGCTGGCCGAGAAGTTCCGCATGGTGGCTGCCATCGAGAAGCGGCACGAGGAGCGCTATCGTGCGCTGCTCCACAACATCCAGGCGCAGGAGGTGTTTGCCAAGAGCGAGGTGAAGGTGTGGGAATGCCGCAACTGCGGACACATCGTGGTGGGTAAGGAGGCTCCCGCAGTATGCCCCGTATGCGCCCATCCGCAGGCTTACTTCGAGGTGCACATGGACAACTTCTGAGCCGAAGCCGGCCGAAGCACCCCGCACAGCGGGTCAGGAAAGGGCAATCCCCAGTCTCCGATGCATGGAGGCTGGGGATTGCCGTAGTATGTGGGGTACCTTTCGGCTCCCGGGTTTATCGCATGATGGTCTGTGCGCGGTCGGGTCCTACGCTCACGATAGTGATGGGAGTGGCAGTCTCCTTCTCTATATAAGAGATGTAGTCACGCAACTGCTGGGGGAACTGCTGCTCGCTGGTCATCTGTGTGAGGTCGGTCTTCCAGCCCGGCAGATCCTCATAGACGGCCTTCCAGCCCTCGGTGTCGTAGGGCATGTCAGTGGTCTGCACACCGTCCTTCTCATAGGCTGTGCACACGCGGATGGTGTCGAAGCCGTCCAGTACGTCGCTCTTCATCATGATGAGCTGGGTCACTCCGTTGAGCATGATGGCATACTTCAGAGCCACCAGGTCGAGCCAGCCGCAGCGGCGGTTACGTCCTGTCACAGCTCCATATTCGTGTCCCACCTCGCGGATGAGGTCGCCTGTTTCGTCGAAGAGCTCCACTGGGAATGGGCCTGCACCCACTCGTGTGCTGTAGGCCTTGAATATTCCGAACACCTCGCCGATGCGGTTGGGAGCCACACCCAGTCCGGTGCACACGCCGCCGCATACTGTGCTGCTGCTGCTCACAAAGGGGTAGGTGCCATGGTCAATGTCCAACAGGGTACCCTGGGCACCCTCTGCCAGCACGTTCTTGCCGGCCTCCAGAGCGCGGTTGATTTCTATCTCCGTGTCGGTCAAGGGGAACTGGCGCATGTATTCCACACCCTCCATCCACAGCTTCTCTTCCTCTGTGATGTCGAAGTCGGTGTAGTGCATGTCGCTCAGAATCTGCATGTGGCGGGCCTTCAGCGCATCGTACTTCTCCTGGAAGTTGTCCAGAATGTCGCCCACACGCAGTCCCGTGCGGCTTGCCTTCTCGCTGTAGGTGGGGCCGATGCCCTTTCCTGTGGTGCCCACTTTGTTCTTTCCCTTGGCTGCCTCATAGGCGCGGTCGAGCACACGGTGCGTGGGCAGGATGAGATGGGCGCGCTTGCTGATGTGCAGACGGCTCTTGAGGTCGTAACCGGCAGCCTCCAGCTCATGTGCCTCGGCAGCGAACAGGTCGGGAGCTATCACGCAGCCGTTGCCTATGATGTTCAGTTTGCCCTCATCGAAGATGCCTGAGGGGATGCTGCGGAGCACGAACTTCTTGCCCTCGAATATGATTGTGTGTCCGGCATTGGGGCCGCCGGCGAAGCGTGCCACCACATCGTAGCGGGGTGTGAACACATCTACAACCTTTCCCTTGCCCTCGTCACCGAAGACGATACCAAGCAAGGCATCAACTTTTCCTTTCGTCATGGGTTTGATCTATTTAGTCTGTTTTACTTTCCTTATCTGCTCCATGTAGCACTTGCGGCACAGTCCGTGCAGGTAGAGGACGGGCTGCTGCACCACAAACGACTTGCTCCTCACGGTGGCCAGGTAGGCTTCCAGCTCCTTGCGCTCCAGCTTGGCCACCTTGCGGCAGCGGCTGCACACGAGGTAGGCCTTGGGTGTGGGCTGCAGGTTCAGCTCATAGTGTGCTGCCCGGGTGAGCGTGTGCTTGATGAGGAGCTGTGCTTCCACCATGGTCTCCAGGTTATTGAAGAGTGTGGTGCGGCTCACTTGCATCTCTCCTCGCAGGCGTATCTGCTCGTCCAGCTGGTCTATTGTGAAGATTCCAGGTAGCAGGCACGCCGCCCTCAGGATGACGTATCTTTCGGGTGTCTTGCGCATCTTCTTGGCTGTCAGAAAGTCTGTCAACCGCTGCGTGGCTGCTTCTATGATAATGTCCGCATCGTGCATACCATCCACAAAGGTATGGCTTTATTTTTGCATGCAGCCCTTTTCTTCCTGCTTTTTCATGCGTTCCTCGTGTTCTTTCTTCCAGTTGAGTGTGGCTGCGATGGCTTTCTTGAGGCTTGGGCTGGCACTGTCGGAGAGGGCATGAGCCTGGTTTTCCAGTTCCTCGAGCGAGCGTTCCTCGATGGGCGCATCCTGCTGGAGCAGTCTGGCCACACAGAGGAACCCGCACAGCTGCTTCATCTCGTTGTCCGATGCAATCCACTCGAAGGCCAGTCCGCAGGCACCGGGTGCCTTGGGCAAGAGGTGTGTGGCCATTATCTGAGCCACCTCGGCGGTGGGAATCTCATCGCCCCAGATGTCGGCGAGGTCGGCTGCAAACTCTTGGGGAGGCATGAGCAGGCATGCCAGCAAGCGCGTTTCGCGTATGTTTTCATTCCACAGTTCCTGGGCCAGCCGGCGGCTTGGGGTGAACTGGGCTGCTATGCTCTGCAGGCGTGGGAGTTCCACTCCGAACACCAGTTTGTAGGGCATCCCGGCCTCCCGCATGCGGGCAGAGAGGATTCCGTTCATGCTTGCCCTCAGGTCTTTCTTTATGTCAATGATTTCCTGAAGCATGTTTATATCAGTGTGTTGTATTGTTTGCTGTAGCGCAGCATCTGCTCGTCGTAGGTCTCGAGGTAGTCTATGTGTACATCGGTGATGCGTCCCTCGGAGTCACACACGGGTGTGTAGCGGGGGTTGATGAAGCCCTTGTAGGGAGCCAGGTGCAGCTTGCTGTAGCGCTCGAGCACCTCCAGGTGCAGCTTGGCATCTATCTGTACGCCGTATCGCTCCACCATCTGCCGGGCAGCCTGCAGGTCTCCTTCGCTCTTGATGCGCTGTATATCGGCCAGCAGATTGCCGAAGGCCGTGCGCAGCAAGGGGTAGTCGAGAATCTCCACATAGTGCTTGCCGTCCTGCTCGCTGAGTCTGACGGCTTGCGGGTAGTGCTCCAGTGTCCATCGGGCAATGAGTGCGCGGTTGCGCATGTGCGCTTCTTCTATCTGGTGTCCGGGCTGTATGCGCACCATCTGAGTGAGCAGCCCGTTCATCATGTAGCTGTAGTATTGTGCCTTGTAAGCCTCTTGGCAGGGTGTCAGACCCAGTTCCACCAGCTTCTCATCCGCCAGATAATAGAGGCCGAAGAGGTCGGCGCGTGCTTCCTCGATGGTGCTTCCGTAGGCCTTCAGCGCATCGGGATCCACGCCGGGCAGCAGTCTTCCGCTTCCGTGGCCCAGACACTCGTGCAGGTCGGTGTGCAGGTCATCGCACACCGAGCCGTACCGGTCCATCATGCTTACAGTCTGTGTGCTGTCGGCAAACTCGTTGCGGAATCCGTTTCCGCGTGCAGCCTCGTCGTAGGCATGCGTCAGATTGGCAATGGTCACACTCTTGCTTCCGTGCTCGGCACGCACCCAGTTGCTGTTGGGAAGGTTGATGCCGATGGCGCTGCTGGGGTAGAGGTCGCCGCCCAAGATGGCTGCGTTGATGACCTTGGCCGACACGCCGCGGCACAGCGGCTTCTTGAAGCGGGCATCCACAGGCGAATGGTCCTCAAACCATTGCGCGTTCCGGCTCAAGGCCTGTGCTCGTCGGGTGGCCTGGTGGTCGGTATAGTTGACGTAGCCTTCCCAGCTTGCTTTCAGTCCCAGCGGGTCGCCATACACCTCGGTGAAGCCATTGGTGAAATCCACTTCGCCCTCGGTCTCCTCCACCCACAGGATGGTGTAGGCGTCGAAGACGGCCAGGTTGCCCGTCTCGTAGAACTCGATGAGCTTGCGTATGACGCTCTGCTGCCGCCCGTTTTCGGCATAGGGGATGGCTCGCGACAGCATCTGCACTATCTGCCGTATGGCTGCTCCGTACATGCCATCGGCCCGCCATACGTTTTCGTGCAGGCTTCCGTCGGCAGCCCTTTCCAGCCGGCTGTTCATGCCGTACATGATGGGGTGCTGCTGGTCGCCCTCTGCCTTCTGGCGTGCGTAGAACTCCTCGGCTTCGGCTTGTGTGATGCCGGGTGCATAGTAGTTGCATGCCGAGGTGAGCAAGAGGTCTTCGCCTGCTGCCTGGTTGACCCTCTTGGGCATGACCGAGGGGTCGAAGATGACGGGGAAAAGCTCTTGTTCCAGTGCCTCCAGCGAACTGTAGCCCAGGGCGATGTGTCCTGCCTGGAGCTGCTCGAGTGCCTGATGCAGAAACTCCTGCGTGAAGCCAGGCTGGAACTTCTCGCATCCGTAGTGGTGGTGGATGCCGTTGCTGAACCACACGCGCTTCATATATACAGCAAAAGCGGCGAAGTCCGCCGATGAGCGGTCGCCGCTGAAATGTGTATATACAGCCTCCAGGATGCGTCGCAGGCGCAGGTTGAACCGCCCGTTCTGGTCCCATAGGATGTCGCGTCCAAGCAAGGACGCCTGGCTGAGGTAATAGATGAGAGTCTTCTGACGGAGTGTCAGCTCATCGAATCCAGGCACCTGGTAGCGGAGCATCTGTATGTCGGCGAATCGCTCGCCGGCATACTGAAACACCTCCGCACTCATTTGGCCTCTGTGGCTTCGGCCTTTGCCTGTTTGGCCTTACGCTTCTCGGAGCGCTCCTTCTTCAGGGCATCCAGTTCGGCCAAAGCCTTCACGCGGAACTCACGAGGGGTGCAGTTGGTGCGCTTGTAGAAGGCGGCATAGAACGACTGACGGTTTGAGAAGCCCACCTGAGTGGCCACTTCCTCCATCGACATACGCTCGCAGTGCTTGTCCTTGAGCATATACATGGCTTCCTTGACGCGGAACTCGTTTACCATCTGCGAGTAGTTGTCCTGGAAGCGGAGATTTATCACCGCGCTTATATAGCGGCTGTTGGTCTCGAGCTCCTTGGCGAGCTTCTGAGCGGAGTAGTCTGGGTCCTTGTATTTCTTCTCGACCACGAACTTGGCCATTATCTTCTGATAGAGCTCTTCCACCAGTTGGGGGTTGACCAAAGTGCGGTAGAGAGGGTTCTTTTGCTTTTTCTCTGTGAGGTTGTACTTGTTTCCTGCCATGACTTAAATGGGTTTATTTTCTCTATTAACCAGCGCAAAGTTACGAAATCAACTCTTTTCTTGTATATTGACAATAGATAAAGAATGTTAACAGGGTGCATTTCTTGATCTATTTTGACCCAATGAAGGGCTTGCGGAGGCGTTTTACGGACAATTTGGTGGTATTTTTATAGAATAAATGCGATGTAGGGCGCTGGTTTACGCATCACATCGCATTTTTTGAAACTTTACGTTTTGCTCTTTGGAATTATGCACTTTGTTGCCAGGGGCAGTTCCTCTTCTCCCCTGAAGCGCCACCTTGCGCGGCATGAGGCTCTGTGCTTGGTCGGCTGAAACTTTACATCTCGCCTTTCCCCGCTTTGTCTTGCGCTTGCCGGGGGAAACCGCTACGGGGGGCAGTGCTTCAGGATGCCTGGCCTGATGCAGTGCGGTGCGTTGGCTGGTGCAGCGCATTGCGTTGGCCGTTGCAGCGCGCTGCGTTGGCTGGTGCAGCGTGCCGGCTTATCCGGCAGATTGGGCTGTGCTGTGCTCCTGACTCTCCAGCGTGATGTCGGCACGCGCTATCTGGAGCATGATGTCGCGCCGCTGCTGCTCGAGCGTCTCCTGCTGGCTGGCCAGCGATGCCAGCATCTCCTCCTCATCTCCGCTGGCTTTCCCGCCCTCGGCTTGCAGGCACACGATGCGGCTGTTGAGGTTGTCAACGCGCTCCTGGCAGAGTGCTGTCTCGAGGGTGGAGGACTGGATGCGGGTGCGCAGTTCGTGCCAGTCGCGGTCGTCTTGCATCATGCGCTCCAGTTCGGCATACTGGATGGGAGAGTTCTGGGCGTTGAAGTTGTGTATCCACACATCCACCTCGGCCCTTCCTTCGGCCAGCATCTCGGCCTGGCTGTGCTCCAGCTGGGTGCGGAAGTCGCTTTTGCCCCTTGCCCTGCTGGCCTGGCTTTGCACCAGCTCGGCTTCCTGTGCCACCTCGCTCTCCTCTGCGATGGCCTGCAGAAACTGCTTGTAGCTCTCGCGGAAGGGAGTTCTGGGGTCGCCCGAGCCTGCCAGACGCTCTATGCCGGTGGCGTATTCGTCGGCCTGTGTGCGGCAGGCTTCGATGCGCTTCTGCAGCGTGTCGGCCCACTGGTTCACTGCAGCCTGGCGCAGGGCCAGTTCCTCGAGCAGAGCCTGCTCGGTGCGCTGCTCCTGTGACTCGTCCTCTATCTGCTTGTTGACGGTGTTCCAGGCGGCAGCCATCTGCTGTATGCGTCCCTTGAGCCCCTCGTGGCTCTCGCGCCATTCGCGCAGCCAGTCGGTGATGGTGATGTCCTTGTCGGTCTGCTCGTATATCCGGCTGTAGCGCTTGCGCTCCTTGTCGATGCGGGTCTGCACCCTCTCCACACGGCCGGCCACCACTTGGCAGGCGGTGTTGACCTCCTCCAGGCGTGTGCTCAGTTCGCTCTTGCGCTGCTCCAGCTGCTGCAGCTTCTCGCTCAGGGCGGCTATCTGGGTGTGGTGGAAGGTGAAGGTGTCGAGCTCCTTCTGCGCCAGTTCGCCGTCTCGGCTCACGTTCTCCTTCAGTTGGCGTATCATGGCCTGCCGTGCCTCCTGGTTTGTGCTGGGCGTGCAATCGCTGAACGAGCGGTCGAGCGGTGCAAAGATGGCCCACTCCCTCACGTCCTCGTTCTGCCTGCTGCGCAGCCTCTCGAGTGCAGCCTCCAGTGCTTTCCGCTCTCCCTTGCTCTCTGCCAGGTCGAGCCGGAGCTCCTCCAGCTGCTTCTGTTTGCCTTGCGCTTCGGCCTCCAGCAGTTCGTAGTCGGTCTTGAAGTCGCTTATGAGCTTGCTCTGTTCGAGCATCGTGTCGCAATGGTAGGGGTGATGTTTGGCTCCGCACACCGAACAGGCGGTTCCCTCATGCAGTCCCGCACGCAGCTGCACCACATTCTGTCCCTTGCTCAGCAGGTAGGTGTATTCCTTCTCGCGGCTTATGCGCTGTGCCTTGCCGGTCTCTGTCTCCAGAGTCTTGACGTTGGCCTCGGTGTGCTCAATGTGCAGGCGCAGTTCGTTGAGGCGGATTTCCTTCTCTTCTATGGCGTTGTACCCTGCCGAGATGCGCCTCCACAGCGATTCGGCACTGAGCAGCATCTGCCCTTTGGCCTTGAGGCTCATGGCACGCTCCTGCATGAGGAAACTGTCCTGGCCCTTTGTACTGTTGCGGTGCATCTGCAGCTCGGCCTCCAGCGTCTCGGTCTGCGACACTATCTCGCGGTATTGGGTGTAGAGCCTGGCCAGTGTCTGGTTTTCCTCCTGCTGTGCGCGTGCCACTTCCTGCTGGTGTGCCAGCAGCGCTTCCTGATGCTCCTTGCTCTCGAGCAGCTGGTCCAGGCGCAGCAGGATGGCCTCGGCGTGCACCAGCATATGCTCGTGCATCTCCATGCTCTGGCGGCCTGCGCGGTGCCGCTCCAGCTCCTGCGTCACCATCTCCAGTTCGCTGCGGTGCTTCTGTATCTCCTCTGCCACCGCCTCGGCGGTGCGCATCACGTTCTCTCTGGTCTCGTGCAGATACTGTATCTCGGCTTCTGCATTCTCCTTGGCACCCTCCATGCGGCAAGCCTGAAATGTGCTGTCGTGCACCGACGTGAAGCGCTCCTCGGCCTGCTTGTGCTCCTCGGCTGCCTGCCGCTTCTGCTTCACCAGTTCGTCCTGGCGGCGTGTAAGCCTCTCGGTCTCCTGCTCCAGCAGGTTCTGCTCGCTTCTGTTCTGCTGGCTCATGTGCTCCAGGATGTTCAGGCGGAGCACCTTCTTGAGTATGCCTTCCACCTGTTCGTGGCGTGAGAGCAGTGCTGCCTCGCTGTCGAGAGTGGTCTGGCGCTTGTTGCACAGGAAGAGTCGTTCCTTCTGCTGGCGCAGTTCGAGCTGCAGCTCCTTGTGCCGGCGCAACCATTCCTGCTGCTTCTGCAGCCTCTGCAGGCTCTCTTCCACATGCCGCAGCTTGGTCTCGGCCAGCCTGCGGCTCTCCTTCAGCCTCTGCAGTTGGGCGCTGTTCATCTGCCTCTGAGGATTGGTGGGGGCGGGTGCGGGATGCCTCTCGTCCTGTGGTATGCTTGTGTCTGTATCCTGGTTCATAATATATATAATGAGATGTGAATGCAAAGGTAGAGTTTTTTTTTTGTTATCTTCTCATTATCCCTTAACTTTGCAGGCGGATTTACAACCAACTTCTTTTATGGCACAGAAACCAAGCATCCCAAAGGGGACGCGCGACTTCTCCCCTGTGGAGATGGCTAAGCGCAACTATATCTTCGACACCATCCGCCAGGTGTATGCACTCTATGGCTTCCAGCAGATAGAGACACCGGCCATGGAGAACCTCTCCACGCTGATGGGCAAGTACGGTGAGGAGGGTGACAAACTGCTCTTCAAGATTCTCAACTCAGGCGACTTCATGCATGGCATGACGGCTGACGAGGTGGCTCATACCAGCACACAGCGGCTGGCAGCGCATTTCTGCGAAAAGGGATTGCGCTATGACCTCACAGTGCCCTTTGCCCGCTATGTGGTGCAGCACCGTGACGAACTGGCTCTGCCCTTCAAGCGCTATCAGATTCAGCCCGTGTGGAGAGCCGACCGCCCGCAGAAGGGACGCTACAGGGAGTTCTATCAGTGCGATGCCGATGTGGTGGGCAGCGATTCGCTGCTCAATGAGGTGGAGCTCATGCAGATAGTGGATACCGTGTTCAGCCGCTTTGGCATACGTGTATGCATCAAGATAAACAACCGCAAGATACTCACTGGAATAGCCGAGATGATAGGTCAGGCCGACAAGATAGTGGATATCACAGTGGCCATCGACAAGCTGGACAAGATAGGGCTCGATGCCGTGAACGCCGAGCTGGCAGCCGACGGCATTCCTGACGACGCTATCGAGAAGCTGCAGCCCATCATCAACCTGAGCGGCTCTAACGCCCAGAAACTGCAGACCATGCGCGAGGTGCTGGCCGGGAGCGAGGTGGGACTGCGCGGTGTGGATGAGTGCGAGTATATCCTCAATCATCTGACCGGCCTGCAGAACCAGGTGGAGCTGGACCTCACACTGGCTCGCGGACTGAACTACTACACGGGTGCCATCTTCGAGGTGAAGGCTCTCGATGTGCAGATAGGTTCCATCACCGGTGGCGGACGCTACGATAACCTCACCGGCATATTCGGCATGCCCGGACTGAGCGGCGTGGGTATCTCGTTTGGTGCCGACCGCATCTTCGATGTGCTCAACCAGCTGGACCTCTATCCCAAGGAGGCTGTCAATGGCACACGGCTGCTCTTCGTGAACTTCGGCGAGGCAGAAGCCGAGTACTGTCTGCCTGTCCTCGCCAAGGTGCGCAGTGCGGGTATCTGTGCAGAGATCTTCCCCGACTCGGTGAAGATGAAGAAGCAGATGAGCTATGCCAACCAGAAGCAGATTCCCTTCGTGGCCATTGTGGGTGAGACCGAAATGGCAGAGGGAAAGGTGACGCTGAAGAATATGCAGACGGGCGAACAGCAGCAGCTCACTCCCGACGAACTGCTTGCCGCCGTCGCTCTCTAAACTTCTCGAGGAAGGAAACTTATAAGCCCCAGCTTCAGGAGAAACCTCCTGTGGCTGGGGCTTTGTCGTTCTGTGCATCTGCCTTGCCGCTTGCCTGGGCTTTACAGATGGCAGAGGGGCTATCTGCGGCCGGTTCTGGTTACAGAGCCACCGCTGTTGCGTGTGCTCTCAGTACGGGTTCCATTGTCATTCCTGCGGGATGGAGTGGTGCTCTCAGTACGGGTGCTGCTGTCATTCCTGCGGGGTGGAGTGGTGCTCTCAGTACGGTTTCCACGTCCGGGACGTGTACTTGTCTGGGGTGATGTCTGCGGCTGGCGCGAGTTGCCTCGGTTGCTGTTCACGTTTCCGTTGGGACGTGTGCCGTTGTTTCTGTTGTTTATCTCTGGCGAGTAGCGGTTGCCGCTCACATCCCTGTAGCGCTCATCCTGAGTGCAGTTGGACTGGTTGGGGTTGCTGTAGTTGTTGTAGCGGTTGTCCCTCCCGCGGTCTCTCACGTTCACTCCGAAGTCATTCTTGAGGCTCCTTCCGAAGTCCCTCGAACCGCTGATGCACATCCGTCCTGTGTATCGGTCCTGCTTCTTGTAACGCCCTGAGTAGTAGCCCTTGCTGTAGTACCGGCGTCCGTGCTCTCCGCGATAGGTCTTGTAGTGGCGTGGTGCATCGTAGTAATAGAACTTGTGGTTGCTATAGGTGACATAGATGCGCAGGTTCCATCGTCCTCCTGCGTTGAAGATGGGGCGGTAGAAGTAGTCGGCGTCCATGAAGCGGCTGTACTGGTAGTAGTTGAGCACATAGCTGGCATCCTCGTTGCGACGGTCCAGTAGCTCGTAGTAATAGTAGATGGCATCGCGGTAACCGCGCATCACATCGTCCATCACCAGGTTTGCCTCATACAGGAAATCGTAGTTTATCTCATAGAAGTCGTCGTATTGCCGTGGTGTGAGGTCCAGTTCGTAGGCCATACGGTCGGTAAGGAAACGCGCACTCGTGCGTATTTTCGACTTGCTCATAGCCGCTGCTCCTATCGTGATGCAGAGGACTGAAAGTGTGAGGAAAAGGCGTCTCATAATTCTTTCATTTTAGTGGTTCGACACTTGCGGTCGGTTGGCCTGTGGCTTCCTTTCCGCTTGATTGTATTGCAAAAGTAGGTTATTCGTGCGGTGTGGCATAGAGAGTTTCCCTTCTTTTAGCGTGGAGAAACCCTTTTCGGTATAGGGGAATGCCTCCCGAAGCACTTTCCTACGCGCGCGTACATATATTATATATGTATTCTGCATAGGCAAGGTCGCTGAGGCTCAGTATGCTTCAGAAAACAGCGAAAAGTGGCAGGTAAGACAAAAAAACGGACTGAAGTTTTGCTTATAAGACTAAAAATGAGTAAATTTGCGCTATTGAGAACTAATTATAATATTCGTTTAACTAACATTTAACCGTAATGAAACAAAAGTTTCTACTATTTCTGGCAACTCTGTTGGCCGCGTTTAGTATGAGTGCTGAGGACACTGGATACTTTACGTTCCTGGATAGAGGACAGAACAGTGTGGCTATCTCCGGTTTGGGAAACAACATGTGGCTGGTCAGTGTGACTGGTGGAGACCCCTACGCACTGTTGAGCCCATTGGAGGCCGACCTTAAGGAAGGTCAAAACACAGTGAAGTTTGAGTACAAGCTGAGCCGTAGCCTGGGCAATGGAGTGGAGTTCTTCTTCTCACCCATCGCTGGCGGACGTGAGCAGCAGTTCTCTCTGGAGCCCGCCGATTCATGGACGCTGGCCCAGATAGACATCTCTGGCTCAATGAACAGTTTCAACTGGGGAAAAGCCGGCGACCAGTTGCGCTTCGACTTTGGTGACCCTGGATCGGGCACCATTCAAATCCGCAACCTTCGTATCGGTGCCTATGAGCCTCCTGTGATAGACGATCTGAAGCAGGATGAGAACGGCACCTGTCTGCTCTCCACCGCCGAGGATCTGGCAACCTATGCAGGCTATGTGAACAAGGGCATACTGCTGAGCGCAAAGTTGATGAACGATATCGACTATCGCGGACACACCGAGTTTATGGGTACCAGCGCACGTCACTATACCGCTTCGTTCGATGGCCAGGGCCACAGCATCACGCTGGGATATACTGCCAAGGAGAAATACCAGTGTCTGTTCTCCTACTTCGGAGGAACGCTCAAGAACCTGGTGGTGAAGGGAGATATCGTTGGTGAAACCACCCATCTGGGCTGTGTGTTGGGAGGAACCTCCAGCGGCACCATCAACAACTGCGTGTGTGAGGTGAACCTGACTACAGAACGCACGGGTGATGTCACTTACGGTGGCTTCATCGGCGCGCATCTGTCAGCCTACGTATATCTCAACAACTGTATCTTCACGGGTAAGATCTCTGCTCCCAATGCTGAAAACATCGCAGGCATGGTGGGCTGGACCGACGGACGCACCACGATGACCAACTGTATCATGGCGGCTGACCTGGAGGTGGGCGGCGGCGACTGCTACAACTTCGTACGTCATCCGAGTGAGGCTACACTGAACAACTGTGTATATACCAAGGAAACGGCCCACAAGAATGATGGTGCCAAGCTGCTGACTCTGACCGGTGACGGGCTGAAGAGCGGCGAACTGGCATTCAGGGCAAATGCCCATATGGGCACAACTGCATTCTACCAGAATCTGGGCGAGGATGCTTTCCCGGTGCCTTTTGATACCCACAAGGTGGTGTATGCCAAGGGTGATGTGCGCTGCGACGGCACTCCTAATGGCGAAAACTACTCCTTTACCAATGACCCTGCTTCCCTGCCTCCTCATCAGTATGAGGACGGTTCCTGCACCGTTTGTGGCACTGTGGATATGAATTTCGTGCCGCAGATTGACGGCGTGCTGCAGATTGGAAACGGCAAGCAACTCAACTGGCTGAGCAAGTATGTGGCCATGGGCAACAAGGCAGATGCTGTCCTGACTGCCGATATCGACATGGCAGGCATTGAATTCGAGCCTATCGGAACTCCCGACAAGAGGTTTACAGGCTCTTTCGACGGACAGTTCCACCGCATCAGCAACCTTACTGTCAATCTTCCCGAACAGCAGGGTGTTGGCCTCTTTGGCACAGTGACAGGCGGTGTGGTGGTCAAGAACGTGATTCTCGATGCCACTTGCTCCATCACGGGTAAGTCGTATGGCGGTGTAATCGGTTGCGCCAAGACCAGTGCCAACTTGACTATCTCCTGCGTGGGCAATGAGGGTAATGTGACTGTGGCAGAGCAGAACGGCGGCGGTATCTTCGGTTGCAACGACGGCAACTGCGCACTCATCACCATGCGCAACTGCTATGTGACCGGCAATATCACGAGCGGCAAGGAATGTGGAGCACTCTCGGGATGGGCTCATGGAGCATCTATCCAGAACTGCTGGTCAACTGCCACCGTTGTTGGAACTGACAATGAAGGTACCTCCATGTTCCGTGGTGATGCCAGTGCAGTGAACTGCTATTCCACTCACGGGCAGTGTACAGCCATCACACAGGACGATGCAGTCAGCGGCAAACTGACCTATATGCTCAATGGCGGGCTGGTGGCCGACGCCGTTTGGTACCAGACACTGACTGATGACAACCATCCTGTGTTCGACAATACACACGGTATGGTCTATAAGGCAGGCGATGAGTATGGCGACATCCACGATGATGCCTCACTGGCCGCATTCAAGGAGAAGATGGTGGCCGAAGGACGTGCATACATCCAGGAGTTGGTTGCCACCACCGACCTCATCACTGAGTATGAGGAGGAGCTGAACATCTTCGAGGGTCTGACAAGCATAGACGATGTGCTGGTCGAGCTGCCGGAGTATGAGCGCCTGCGCAAGGAATTGGAAGCATCAGCCGCTGCCTATGCAGCCTTCAAGGCAAAGGTGGAGGAGACCATCGCCTATCTGGAGGACAACACAGACTTCGAGGGTGAGAACCGCGATGAGCTGAGCGACTTCCTGCTGTCAGGTGATGAGCCCAACGATGTGTATCCCAATGGAGGTGCCGATTATATCTACAACACCCACGAGCTCTATACCGACGATGTGAAGGCAGAGATTGCCAGCATAGACCAGATGCTGGCCGATGCCATCAAGTACGGTTACAAGACAGGCTCAGAGGTGACCAACTTGCTGACCAACGCCAACTTTGAGGATGGTGTGAACGGCTGGAGCGGAAGCAGCAAGGCCACTGGTACCATCAAGAGCTCTACCACCGGCTTCACTGCAGCCGAGTATTACGGTTCGGGCACAGTGGATATGTACCAGAAGATAGAGGGTGTGAAGAACGGAGTGTATGTGTTGGCAGCCAATGCCGCATGCCGTGCATTCAATGACGTATATTCCAATTACTACAACACGAGCCTGTATCTCAATCAGGACAACACCTTCGTGCCTACCGCCTATGAGACACGTCTGCCTGTCGATGAGGCTGTTGATGGAGTCAACTGCTATATTGTAGCCAATGAGGCCGACCACGCTAACGACCTTGAGGTGACGGATATCGACGGCAACCTGGTGGCTTATGCCATTCATGGTCGCACAAGTATGGCCAATGCAGCCAGCGCCGGACGTGCACAGAACTATCTGCTTACCCAGGTGACCGACGGCACCCTCACAGTGGGCTTCCGCAAGCTTGCTGCTGTCAGCGGAAACGACTGGGCAGGCTTGAGCAACATCCATCTCTACTACTTCGCCACTATGGATGAGGCAGCCGGGTATATGGACAAGGTGCTCGCATCGCTCTCTGCACGCGCCCAGACCATCATCGACTTCGAAGCTGATGATACTGATCCGTCGAAGAAGCCCAACTGCCCCCAGAGCATCAAGGACGCTCTCAAGAAGAACATAGAGGCTGTGGCTACTGCCAGCGACATGCAGCAGAAGTGTGCTCTGGTGCAGTCCTTCTCCGCTTGCTTCGACCAGTTCGTCGAGGGCCGTGCCGCTTATTTGGCTATGGTGAAAGAGGCCGAGATGGTCAGCACTGTGCTCAACGAGCTCAGAGCAGCTCAAATGATAGAGGAAGCAGAGGACAAGAAGGTGCAGGCTGTGATAGACAACTTCTGGGGCGGATACATCAATGGCTCTTTCTCAACCGAGGAAGCCAAGGCTATGACCGAACTGAAGAACGTGAGCCTGCGTCCTGAAATCGTAGATGGAACCTGCATGATTGCCAGCGATGCGCAGATGGTTTTCTATACCACTCTCATCAACAAGGGCGAGAGACTGAATGCCAAGTTGCTCACAGACATCAAGTACTTCACCGAGAACCAGATGTTGAACAAGCTCTACAACGTCTTCGACGGTAACCACCACAGCATCACCTTCAACATCAACGCCACCTCCGAGAACGCCGGTTTGGCCAAGGAAAGTGATGGCGGAACGGTGAAGAACCTCACCATCCTGGGTAAGATTGCCACTGCAAACAAGTATGCAGCTGCTGTAATCGGTGTTGCAGCGGGAGGTACTACCACTATCTCTAATGTGGCAAGCTATATCACCATCGAGACTGGCGTAGTGGGCGACGGTACCCATGGCGGTATCGTGGGCGTTGTCAATTCGGCTGTCAATATGAAGGACTGTCTCTTTGGAGGTCGCATCGTAGGTTCTTCTACCAATAGCTGCGGTGGTCTGGTGGGCTGGAGCTCTGCTACCTGCCGCATCGACAACTGTCTGCAGGTGGGCTCCATGGAGACCGACCCCAGTGGCGGATGCACTTTCAGCCGCAACATGGGCGCTGTGATTGTCACCAACAGCTTCTATCTGAATGCTCATGGCGATGCTCCTGCCGGCAAGGTGAGCCAGGAACAGCTCGCCAGCGGTGAGGTTTGCTACGCACTCAACAATGGTCTCGACCTGAATCCTTCGTGGTACCAGACTCTGAAGGAGGATGCTACTCCCGTGCTCGATCCCACTCACAAGGTGGTAGGAAAGGCCGAGGACGGTACCTACAGCAATGAGGTTCTCTCTGAGATGGCCAAGCACAAGGGTACTGCAGACGACCCCTATCCTCTGTCCAACGCATCAGAACTGCAGGCTATGCGCAGGTGCATGGTTCCCGGACAGATGACCTATTTCGTTCTGACACAGGATATCGATATGTCCAGCGTGCAGAACTGGGAGATTCTGAATAGCGCCAGTGACGTTTATGAAGGTCTGGCTTACCGCAACTACATTCATCTTGATGGTCGCGGACATGTCATCAAGAACTTCTCAAGCTCAGCCAATACCTACCCGAGCTTCTTCGGAGTGCTCTGCGGAACGGTGCGCAACGTGGGCTTCGAGAACTTCAGCGTCACCAGCACAGGCACTGGCACAGGCTTGCTCTGCAGCCATGCTTCACATCCCAACTTCACCGATGCCGACGGCAACATGCGTACCACCGTCATCGAGAATGTGTGGGTGACAGGTGATATCACGGGTACAAAGTCTTACACAGGCGGTCTCATCGGTCGTGTATATGGTCCTACAGTGGTCAAGAACTGCTATGCCAACATCGAGATGACCAGTACTGTGGATGCTACCGGTGTACTGGCAGCACGTGTTACAGCTCCCTTCACCGTGACCAACTTCTATGGTGCAGGCATTGTGCCAGAGGGTAAGGGCCTCGTGGGCACCACAGCAGGAAAGGCCGATGATGCAGTGGCCTCCTACACCAATGTGGTGGTGTGGAACAACACCGACAAGACTTTCGGTGCTCTGGCAGACAATGACGTGACCAATGGCATCAGCTATTACGACGGAACCAACTTTGCTGAACTGCAGCAGACAGTGGTAGGATGGGACAGCAAGCGCTGGTCTTGCACCATGGAGGAGGGCGCTTATCCCGTACTCATCGGACTGGCTGACGGCATCAATGCAGTGGCTGGCAACGGCTTCACAAGCGGCAACACTGCCATCTACAACCTCAATGGCCAGCGTGTGATGAAGATGCAGAAGGGCATCTACATCCAGAATGGCCGCAAAGTGCTGGTGAAGTAACCGGTTTCTTGCAACCGACTATCAGGAGTGGCATTCCATACTGGAGTGCCACTCCTTTTCTTTTCCCGGAGGCCATAGAGAAGGCCGTTGCCTGCAGGGCAGAGGCAGTATTCCGTTGCCCGGGCGCTATGTGCGTGGCAGCTGATGGTCCTTTCTCTTCTTGCACCGGCCAGTCCAGGGGTGACTCCACCATATCCTTCCGCTGATGGCAATATCGTGATTGTGCGAGGGAAGCCGATTGACGAACAGGGAGATTAAGGCTTCTTCGGCACTTCCTGAATGCCTTCAGATCAGGAGAGGAGTCGTTCTCCACCGTCCAACCCAAGGCTGGACGGTGGATGAAGCAAGCTTACTTTGCCAAGTCAGTATATATTCTCTGATCGTCCAGCCTTGGGTTGGACGGTGAATGTGTGCAATGCACCCGCCCAGGAGGCAAGATGAATCCTGCACATCAGGCTTCTTCTTCTCGCTCGCAAATAGGGTTGGCCTGTATTGCCAATACCGAGCAAGCCCTTTCCTTCCCTAAGGATGCCTTCCCCTTGGTTCGCTTTTCACCCGATTCCATTGTACACCTTTTGACGTCATATACTGATGCAGTTGTCGGTCTTGTGAAATTCAGCCTTTGCTCCCTTCGGGCGTTTCGTAAAGGTCAGGATGGTGGGTGATGGGCGCAAATGACACTTTCGGGACAGAAAGCAGGATGTGATGGGTAAGAATATGAGGTTCAATGGAAAAACCAGCAAAAAAGTTGCGGCAGGGGTTTGCTGTTCTGTGAAAAAGTCATACCTTTGCACGCCGATTATTATCAAGAGGGCACAAATGTGCCTTCGCGACTCGTGTGGATAGCCTATCCTTTGGCCAGGAAGACGGTCCGTGAATCGTGTCGAGTGAGAGTAAAGTAACAAACAGAATCAAGAGTAAAATCAAGTTAGAATGAATACTTTAAGTTACAAGACCATCTCTATCAACAAGGCGGCTGCCAAGAAGGAGTGGGTGGTAGTGGATGCTACCGACCAGGTTCTCGGACGTCTTTGCACAAAGGTGGCTAAGCTTCTCAGAGGCAAGTACAAGCCCGAGTTCACACCCAATGTGGACTGCGGCGACAATGTGATCATCGTGAATGCCGACAAGATCCGTATCACCGGCAACAAGATGACCGACCGCGTATATCTCTCTTACACTGGTTATCCCGGTGGTCAGCGCAAGGCTACACCCGCCAGCATCCTGGCTAAGCCCAACGGTGCTGATAAGCTGATCCACAAGGTGGTGAAGGGTATGCTGCCCAAGAACAAGCTTGCAGACCAGCTGCTGGGCAACCTCTATGTCTATGGCGGTGCAGAGCACAAGCACGAGGCACAGAGCCCCAAGGCCATTGATATTAACCTCTATAAGTAAGACAGAGCAATGGAAAACAAGTATATAGCAAATGCAGTAGGCCGTCGCAAGAGCGCGGTGGCTCGTGTGTATGTGGCAGAGGGTTCTGGCAACATCACCATCAACAAGCGTACACTGGAGCAGTATTTCCCCAGCACAATCCTGCAGTTCGTGGTTAAGCAGCCTCTGAACCTGCTCGAGGTAGCTGAGAAGTATGACATCAAGGTTAACCTCTTCGGTGGCGGTTACACTGGCCAGTCACAGGCTCTGCGCCTGGCTATCGCCCGCGCATTGGTGAAGATCAACGTTGAGGACAAGAAGACTCTGCGTGCAGAAGGCTTCATGACACGTGATAGCCGTGCTGTCGAGCGTAAGAAGCCCGGACGTCCCAAGGCACGTCGTCGCTTCCAGTTCAGCAAGCGTTAATATCCCTCTCTGGCAGGAGAGTGCCGCTCTGGCAGACGTTGCGTGATGCAATGCTGCGGCTGGCACTCGTGTTTAGCATCTAAATCTGCCTGACTCCACAGGCTCCTATATATAATATATAATGTATAGAGCGGTGGACTACTCGCAGATTGGTTCCCCAACCAGGCCATAAGGCCACTCCCCCGACCCTGTCACAACGCTGTGGCGCGGCAGGGGAGAGGCTCGGACTAAGTCCGGAAGAATTAAGAAGAAAGTAAACAACAAATCAAACACACAACAAAAATGTCTAGAACAAATTTTGATACACTGCTGGAGGCTGGCTGTCACTTTGGTCACCTCAAGAGAAAGTGGAACCCCGCCATGGCTCCCTACATCTTCATGGAGCGCAACGGCATTCATATCATCGACCTCCACAAGACTGTGGCCAAGATCGACGACGCTGCCGAGGCACTGAAGCAGGTGGCCAAGAGCGGCAAGAAGATTCTGTTTGTAGCTACTAAGAAGCAGGCTAAGCAGTGCGTGGCTGAGAAGGCTGCATCTGTGAACATGCCTTACGTAATCGAGCGCTGGCCCGGTGGTATGCTCACCAACTTCCCCACTATCCGCAAGGCAGTGAAGAAGATGGCCAACATCGACAAGCTCACAGCTGACGGTACATACAGCAACCTCAGCAAGCGCGAGATTCTGCAGATCAGCCGTCAGCGTGCCAAGTTGGAGAAGAACCTCGGTTCTATCGCCGACCTCAACCGTCTGCCCGCTGCCCTCTTCGTGGTTGACGTGATGAAGGAGAACATCGCAGTGCGCGAGGCTAACCGTCTGGGTATCCCCGTGTTCGCTATTGTTGATACCAACTCTAACCCCGACAATGTGGATTTCGTAATCCCTGCCAACGACGATGCAAGCAAGAGCATCGAGGTGATCCTGGAGGCTTGCTGCGCTGCTATTGCAGAGGGTCTTGAGGAGCGCAAGGTAGAGAAGGCCGACTCTGAGGCTGCTGCACAGCAGGACGACCAGCCCGTGAAGAAGGGCCGTCACAGCGGCAAGGCTCGTGAGGAGGAGGCTGAGGCTACTGAGGCTGAGGCATAAAGGTGAATTCCCAACATTTGTCACAAACAAAAAAAGAGAAGAACTATGAATGTTACAATGACCGATATCAAGAAGCTTCGCGAGATGACCGGAGCTGGCCTCTCTGACTGTAAGAAGGCACTGGCAGAGTCTGACGACATGGACGGTGCTGTAGCTTACCTGCGCAAGAAGGGTCAGGCTGTGGCTGCAAAGCGTAGCGATCGTGAGGCTGCCGAGGGTTGCGTGCTCGTGAAGGTTGCTGATGGCTTCGGTGCTATCATTGCTCTCAAGTGCGAGACCGACTTCGTGGCTAACAACGCCGACTTCGTGGCACTCGCACAGCAGATTCTGGATGCGGCTGTAGCCAACAAGTGCAAGAGCCTCGAGGAGGTGAACGCTCTCCCCATGGGCGATGGCACAGTGGCCGACGCCGTTACCGCTCGCAGTGGTATCACTGGTGAGAAGATGGAACTGGACGGTTACAGCTATATCGAGGGTGACAACATCTGCACTTACAACCACATGAACCGCAACGGTCTGTGCGCTATGGTGGCTTTCAACGCCCCTGTAGAGGCTGAGGTGGGCAAGAATGTGGCCATGCAGGTAGCCAGTGCTGCTCCCGTAGCTATCGACGAGACCGGTGTTCCTCAGGCAGTGAAGGACAACGAGATTGCCGTTGCTATCGACAAGACAAAGGCTGAGCAGATCCAGAAGGCTGTTGAGGCTGCCCTCAAGAAGGCTGGCATCAACCCCGCTCTGGTGAACAGCGAGGAGCACATGGAGAGCAACATCACCAAGGGCTGGATTACAGCCGAGGAGGTGGAGCGCGCCAAGGGCATCATCGCACAGGTTTCTGAGGAGAAGGCAAACAACCTGCCCGAGGCTATGATTCAGAACATCGCCAAGGGTCGCCTCAATAAGTTCCTCAAGGAGAACTGCCTCCTGAGCCAGGAGTACATCTGGGACAAGAACTTCACAGTGGCTTCTTACCTCGATTCCGTGAAGAAGGGTCTGACTGTGACCGACTTCAAGCGTTTCACTCTGCGCGCTGAGTAATATTGCTCAACCAGCAGAAACATGATAAAAAGTGGGATTCCCATTCGGGGATTCCACTTTTCTTTTTAACTTTGTTGTGCTCTTGTGTGCAGGGGCAACACGCTATGGCGGCAAAGCATCTCTACAGAAAATGAAGATATTCGGAATAGGAATGAACTATGCGGAGCACAATAAAGAGCTCCATGATACGTTATTATATAAGGAACCAGTGGTCTTCACCAAGGCTGACTCTGCGCTGCTGACGGGTGGAAAGCCGTTTTTCATACCTGCCTATACCCAGCAGTGTGAGTATGAGACCGAACTGGTGGTGCGCATCAATCATCTTGGGCGCAGCATACCGGAGCGCTTCGCTCACCGCTATTACGATGAGGTGTCGGTGGGTATTGACTTCACGGCACGCGACTTGCAGAACCAGCTTCGCTCTTCCGGCCTGCCATGGGACTTGTGCAAGGGTTTCGACGGAAGTGCAGTAGTAGGCACATGGGTGCCTCTGACTTCGCTGGGTGGTGTGCAGGATTTGCATTTCCACCTCGACATAAACGGCCAGACGGTGCAGAAAGGTTATTCGGGCGACATGATTCACTCTGTTGACAAGGTCATCAGCTTCATTAGCCAGTACTTTACCATCAAGACGGGTGACATCATCTTCACTGGTACGCCGGTGGGTGTAGGCCCGGTCCACATCGATGACCACCTGCAGGGCTACCTCGAGGACAAGCCTGTGCTGGACTTCCATGTGAGGTAGCTTGGCTGCCAGGAGATTGTTGGTTGGTGGCTGGAATTCCGTGAGCGGCCAATCGTCAGATGGTTATAGCTCGGAGTTGATGAACTGGAACGGCTTGCCGTTGACGCTTTCCCGGATAGGGCAGATGGCTTGGCTGGTTTTCCATTGACGCTTTCTTGTTCAGAGAAGAAGATTTGGGCGGTTGGTTGTGGACACTTTCTCGTTCAGAGTTGATGATTTGGGCGGTTGATTGTGGTCGCTTTCTCAGTCAGAGAAGAAGATTTGGGCGGTTGATTGTGGACGCTTTCTCGGTCAGAGACGACGGCATGGGCGGTCGGTCGAAGGATGGTTCCCGGTCAGAGCCGATGGGCTTTGGTGCTTATAGAAGAATAGAAGGATAATGAATAGACACTTATACAGAATGTGCCTGATGCTCCTGCTCGTGTTGGCAGGAACGGGTAGGGTGGTGGCTTCTTCCGCGATGGGGGAGGCAGGAAACATCAGTGCCGACTTTACCCGTCTGGACTGGAACGCATTGCGCATCGACTCTGTCTTGCCCACATATACCGAAGTGATTCCCTTGGAATCCGACTACAGGAACTATGACTATACGGTGACTCTGGAATATCCTGAGTATGCGCCCCTTACACCAGCCGAATGTCTGGTGGCCGAGAAGTATGATTCTCTGGTGAGTGAGGACATCAGGGTGAGCACCTTTGTGGGCGTGCAGCGCAAGGTGGGCATGCTGGATATATCGTTCCTGCCCATTATCCGCAAGGATGGCAAGTATCTGAAACTCATCTCCGCACGCATCACCATCACCCCTATACCCAAATCCTCCGGCGCTCGCAAGGCAATGGCAGCAGCTGCACAGACAGCCCGCTATGCCGACCATTCGGTGTTGCGCACTGGCAGATGGGTGAAGATAAGTGTGACCGAAGACGGCATCTATGCGCTCACAAAGGCCAAGCTGCGCCGCATGGGATTCGCTGACCCCTCCCGAGTGCGCCTCTTCGGTTATGGCGGCTACAGGCAGAAGGAACTCATACAGGCTGATTCCGACTACGACGATCTGCAGGAGATTCCCCTCTTCAAGCAGGATGACAACACCTGGCTGTTCTGGGCAAACGGACTTCTATACTGGAGCGGCAACACCCGCATCTTCAACCCCTATGCCACCCAGTCCTGCTATTTCCTCACCGAAGGCGACAGCACTGCCACCCTGCAGACGCTTCCCGAGGTGGCGGCAAGCCTCTCCAAGGGCGAAATCAGCACCTTTACCGACCACACGCTCTATGAACGCGACGAGTTTGCATGGTTCTCGGGTGGCCGCAACTTATACGATGGTACCAACTATGCAAACAACAACAGCCACACCTACACCCTGCTGACAACCGACAGCGAGGGCGATGAGCGCTTGAGCGTAGCCTTTACCGCCGGTTATAAAGGCACTACCACTATGCAGGCACAGGTCAATGGGCAGAATGTGGCTACCCTTTCCATGGGCACCACTTCGCAGTATGTATATGCCACTGGAGACGAAGGCACCTACGATGTCAGTTCGCTCTCCAAGGGTGCCAACTGGTCTGTACGCCTCACCAGTACGGCTGGCCATGATGCCCGTCTCGACTATCTGGCCCTTCATTACAAGCGCCGCATCAGCGTTCCTGCCTCGTCGGGTTTCGTGGCCTTCAGTTCTTCTGAGGGCAAGAAAGTGCCTTCCACCTTTGTGGTCAAATGCTCGCCTGCCAGCACACGGCTGCTCAGGATAGATGCCGCACGCAGCAGTGCCGCTCTGGTCAGCCTCACCCAGTCTGACGGCGAGACAGCCAAGGCTGTGGTGTCAGACCCTACCGCACGCTATGTTGCCTTCGATGTGCGCCATTCCTACCCCGAACCCACCTACCTGGGAGAGGTAGAGAACCAGGATCTGCATGCTGCCGACAGCCTGGATATGGTCATCATCATCCCCTCCAGCGGTAAGCTCCTGGGGGAGGTTCAGCGCCTGGCCGATGCCCATGCAGAACACGACGGACTGCGAGTGGGCATCTTCCGTGCCGACCAGATATACAATGAGTTCTCGAGTGGAACACCTGACGCTACGGCTTACCGCCGCTTCCTGAAGATGCTCTACGACCGTGCACGCACCGATGCAGAAGCTCCCCGCTATCTGCTTCTCATGGGTGATTGCGCCTGGGACAACCGTATGATTTCCAATGGATGGAAGTCCTATTCGCCCGACGACTATCTGCTCTGCTATGAGAGCGACAACAGTTTCAGCGACATACTCTGCTATGTGATGGAGGACTACTTCGGTCTGCTCGACGACGGCGAGGGTGCCAATCCGCTCGTAGAGAAGGTGGATGTGGGCGTAGGCCGCTTCCCCGTCACCACCCAGCAGGAAGCCAAGGTGATGGTGGATAAGAGCATCGCCTTTATGACCCGCACCAATGCCGGTCCGTGGAAGAATCTCATCTATATGCTGGGCGATGACGGCGACGACAACAGCCACATGAGCGGTGCCGACCAGGTGGCCGAGCAGGTGCGTGTGGTCAACCCCTCGGTGGAACTGCACAAGGTCTATTGGGATGCCTACCAGCGTGTGAGCACCATCAAGAGCAACACCTATCCCGAGGTCACCGCCCTCCTGCGCCAGCAGATGCAGAATGGAGCACTCGTGATGAACTATACCGGCCATGGGGCACCCTATACCCTCAGTCACGAGTATGTGCTCCAGACCGAGGATTTTGCCAGTGCGAGCAGCCAGAATCTGCCCTTGTGGGTCACAGCTGCCTGTGATGTGATGCCCTTCGATGGCCTTGTGGCCAATATAGGAGAGCAGGCTGTGCTCAATCCCAATGGTGGAGCGCTTGCCTTCTATGGCACTACCCGCACCGTGTTCTCCTCGCAGAACGAGTTGATGAACAAGCATTTCATGCGCAATCTGTTTGCCCGTGATGCCCAAGGCAATCCCCTGCGTGTGGGCGATGCAGTGCGCCTGGCCAAGGGAAGCATCGTGGCCAATGAGGGTCCCAAGAGTCCTTATCTGGAGAATAAGGTGCACTTCGTGCTCCTGGGCGACCCTGCGCTCGCCATCTCGCTGCCTGCCCACCGTGTGGTGCTCGACAGCATAGCGGGCACTGAACTGAAGGCTTCGACTGATGTGCAACTGCGTGCCGGACAGCGTGTCAGACTGGTCGGCCATGTGCAGAATGCCGCTGGCAGTCCGCTCACAGACTTCCGTGGAGTGCTCAATGCCCGCCTCTTCGACAGCCGGGTGACTATCACCTGCCGCAACAATGCAGGTTCCAAGTCTCCTTTCAAATATACCGACCGCACATCGGTGCTCTGTGAGTTGCAGGACAGTGTGTGCAGCGGCACCTTCAGCATGGACTTTGTGGTGCCCATCGACATCAGCTACAGCGACGCCACAGGCCGCCTCGTGTTCTATGCCATCGACGATGCCGGACAGAGGGAGGCCAATGGATACTGCGAGCAGTTCACCTTGGGTGGTGTGGAAGACGGTCTGGAGGCCGACAGCATAGGGCCAAAGGTGACTGCCTGGCTCAATGCAGAGAGTTTCCAGGACGGAGATGTGGTCAATGCCACCCCCTATTTCGTGGCTCAGATAGAGGATGAGAGCGGAGTGAACGTCAGTGGGGCAGGAGTCGGACACAACCTCTCGCTGGTCATCGACGGGCGTGCCGACATGACCTATAACCTCAACGACTACTACGTGCGCGAGTTCGGCGACTTCACACGCGGTTCGGTGGGCTTTACGCTGCCAGCTCTCGAGGCCGGCGAACACAGTCTCACCTTCCGTGCATGGGATATGCTCAACAATATGGGTTCGGCCACCCTCCGCTTCAGAGTCAACCCCTCGCTCAAGCCCGAGATGCTCACGCTCACCGCCAGCCAGAATCCGGCCGTCACCAGTACCAACTTCCTCGTCTCCTACGACCTTCCCGGAGCCGAGTGCCAGTTCACTATCGACGTCTATGACTTTGCCGGCCACCGCCTGTGGAGCACCACCCAGACGGGCAGCAGCGCCACTGGCCTCTACTCCATACCTTGGAATCTGGTGAGCGGCAGCGGCGGTCCCCTCTCCACGGGAGTGTATTTCTACCGTTGCCGACTGCGCAGCGGAAACAGCAGTTACGTGTCGAAGACGCAAAAAATAGTGGTCATAAACAATAAATAAGCCCATTCGGAGGTTTATATAAGTGTATGAAAGTGAAGTTGCCATATAGATTAAGCATGCTGTGCCTGTGTGCCGCAGTGGCTCTCCCAGCCCTTTCCGACAGCGGGAGCGACTATAAGAAAAACATGTTCAACCCCGTGCGCACCAGCGTCACTTCCCTCTCCATCGCCCCCGATGCGCGAGCAGGAGCTATGGGTGATGTGGGTGCAGCCACCGAGGCAGATGCCAACTCCCAGTATTGGAACCCAGCCAAGTACCCCTTCAATATCGCCCGTGCGGGTGTGTCAGTGAGCTATACGCCCTGGTTGCGCAAGTTGGTCAATGACATCAACCTGGCCAATATGGCCGGCTTCTACCGTATCGGCGACTACTCAGCGGTGAGTGCTTCGCTGCGCTTCTTCAGTCTGGGCGAGGTGTTCCTCTCTGATATGGAGGATATGACCATCAATCCTTATGAGTTCGCCGTGGATGCCGGCTACAGCCGCATGCTTAGCGAGCGCTTCTCGATGGCTGTCAACATGCGCTTCATCTTCTCGGATATCCGCTACGACTACACTGCCGAGAGCAAGGCCGGCAAGGCTTTTGCCGCCGACATCGCCCTCTACCGCCTGGGCTACTTCATGATGGGCAACCGCGAATGCAGCTTCGGCTGGGGTTTGAACATCAATAATATAGGCAGCAAGATAGCCTACGGAGGCGATGACAACGCGGAGTTTATCCCCACCAACCTGCGTCTGGGTATGAACATGACCGTTCCCTTCAACGAATACAACAAGTTCAGCGTGGCAGTGGATGCCAACAAACTCCTCGTGCCCACCTTCCCCAAGCAGGATACCGAGAACGGTGAAACGGAGTCGGACTACACCGACCGCGTGCAGAAGGAATACTACGACGTGTCGCCCATAGCAGGTATCTTCAAGAGTTTCCATGATGCCCCCAATGGGTTCAAGGAGGAGATGCAGGAGATACAGTGGAGTGTGGGATGTGAATATACCTACAATGACCGCTTCATGCTGCGTGGTGGCTACCATCACGAAGCTGCCAACAAGGGCAACCGCAAGTACTTTACTGTGGGTGCAGGATTCCATATGAGCGTGTTCACAGTGGATGCTGCCTACGTGTTCAGTACCAGCCAGACCAACCCTCTCGACCAGACGATGCGCTTCACGCTCGGCTTTGACCTCGATGGAATGAAGGACCTCTTTGGCCGCCGTCGCCGTTAGACTGTCCTCCCCCGATACTCATCATCCCCTTCGCGCTCACGCTGCTTCGTGCATTGCAGCATATGTCGAGCCGAAGGGGATTCCTTTTCTCCATCCGCAAAGCCCCTCATCGTCCCCCTTCTCATTATATATATATTGCGTGCGCACGCGCGTGAGGGAAAGAACGGAGCCAAATGGCTTGACGGCCTTATGAAGTGAAAAGTGCAAAATGAAAAGTGCAGAGTGTCAAGCGTACACTCCTGGGCGGAAAGGGCAAGTGCGGTGCATGTGCCATTGCAGTGCGCTCCGTAGCCCATTGCAGCGCGTTGCATCGGTCATCGCAGCGCACTGCGTCATTCTGGGGAGAATGGAGGAAAGGGCAGAGAAAAGCACAGAGCCGCAGCTCAAATGCTGAAGTCCCTCCCCGCGCAGCCCCAATTCAAAATTCTTAATTCCTAATTCATAATTCCCCCAAGCGTGTTGGATGTGTGCTCAAGCGCCGAAGTCCCTCCCCGCGCAGCCCCAATTCAAAATTCAAAATTCCTAATTCATAATTCCCCCAAGCGTGTTGGATGTGTGCTCAAGCGCTGAAGTCCCTCCCCGCGCAGCCCCAATTCAAAATTCTTAATTCCTAATTCATAATTCCCCCAAGCGTGTTGGATGTGTGCTCAAGCGCCGAAGTCCCTCCCCGCGCAGCCCCAATTCAAAATTCATAATTCAAAATTCATAATTCCCCCAGGCGTGGAGCTTGTTTTCTCATAAACCCGTAACTTTGCAGCCGAAAAGCGAAAGGCGGGCGGAAGGAAAGCCGCTGGCCGATGAAGACATTTTGCAGAAGTCAGATAACTATGACGAAGGATATGACCGTGGGGCGGCCTGCCCCCTTGATACTTGCCTTTGCGCTGCCCCTGTTGGGCGGCAATCTCTTGCAGCAGTTTTACTCCTTGGTGGATGCCGCCATCGTGGGACGTTTTCTGGGTACCAATGCTCTGGCAGGCGTGGGAGCCAGCAGTTCGGTGCTGTTTCTCATACTGGGCTTCTGCACGGGGCTGGCCGGAGGAATGGGCATACCCGTTGCGCAGGCTTTTGGTGCCAAGGAGTACGACCGCATGCGCTCCTATGTGTATAATAGCGTGCTGCTCTCGGTGGGCATCTCCATATTGCTCATGGTGGCCAGCGCATTGCTCTGCCGGCCCATTCTGGGTTGGATGCAGACCCCTGAGGAGATAATGTCCCCTGCCTATGCCTATCTGCTCTGCACCTTTCTGAGCATCCCTGTCATGCTGCTGCTCAATGTTCTGCTCAGCATCCTGCGTGCATTGGGTGACAGCCGCACTCCCTTTGTCATCCTCCTCTCTACCGCTGTACTCAATGTGGTCGGCGACTTGGTTGCCATTCTGGTGCTGGGTTGGGGAGTTGCGGGAGCTGCCATCGCCACAGCACTCTCCATGGTGGTGGGCTGCGTGATAGCCGCCCGCAGCCTGTTGCATACCTGCGAACTCCAGGGAGTAATGGCTTGCAGGGCCAATGTGCGGCATATGGACACACTGCTGGGAAGCGGCATCCCCATGGGGCTGCAGTTCAGCATCACCGCCATCGGAAGCATCATGCTGCAAAGTTCCAACAACGGTTTGGGCACCGTATGCGTGGCTGCTTTCACCACCGCTATGCGCATCAAAGCCTGCTTCATCTGCGTGTTCGAGAACATGGGCGTAGCTCTTGCCACCTATTGTGGGCAGAACCGAGGGGCAGCACGTGCAGCTGCCGCCCCCTTGCAGGCCATTCATTTCCTCGACCGCATACGTTACGGCATCCTCTCCTCGCTGGGCATGCTGCTCGTCTATTGCGCTTTCTGTGTGGCTGTCCTGTGGCCCTTCTCGTGGGATATCACAGCATGGTTTGTGGGGTATGGGCAGACGGATATCCTGGCACACAGCCAGCATTTCATGCGCGTCACTTCATTGTGCTATCCCGTGCTGGGTGTGCTGGTCATCTTCCGCTACTCGCTCCAGAGCATCGGCTTCACCAAAGTGGCCATGATGAGCGGAGTGAACGAGCTGTTGGCACGCACGCTGGTGAGTGTCTTTCTGGTGCCGGCCTTCGGTTTCGCCGGCGTGTGCTGGGGTGACCCTGCTGCGTGGATGGCTGCCGACCTTTTCCTGGTTCCCACCTTCGTGCTGGTTCTGAGAGGTATGCGTCGTAAGGCATTTGCACGTGTAGGCTGAATTAGATGCAGCAACGTGCTGATTTTTGCCTCCATAGCCTCTCATAGCCCCTTGAAATCGGCTCTCCGACCCCGAAAAGCTGCACAAAACAGGTACTGCTGTGCAGAAAATGCCAACTTTTTGGCTCTTTTTGTTGCAAGGTTGGGTAATTTGTAGTTACTTTGCAAGCCGTAACGAGAGACAAGAAAATTTATTCATCAAACTAAATCAATACATTCATGTCTGAAATTGAAGCAAAAGTAAAAGAGATCATTGTTGATAAGTTGGGCGTTGACGCCGCTGATGTAACTCCTGAGGCATCTTTCACAAACGACCTCGGTGCAGACTCTCTGGACACAGTAGAGCTGATCATGGAGTTCGAGAAGGCTTTTGACATCAACATTCCCGATGACAAGGCTGAGAAGATCTCTACCGTTGCCGACGCAATTGCCTACATCGAGGAGAACACGGGTAAGTAATCCCCTTTCCCTCTTTACCACTTAATTCCTTATATATGGAGTTGAAGAGAGTAGTAGTGACTGGCATAGGCGCTGTGAGCCCGCTGGGCAACTCCGCTGCGGAAACGTGGCAGAAGTTGCTCGACGGCGTGAGCGGTGCTGCGCCTATCACGCATTTCGATGCCACCCAATTCAAGACCCAGTTTGCTTGTGAGCTGAAGGGTTTCAAGGCCGAGAACTATATCGACCGCAAGGAAGCCCGCAAGATGGACCCCTACTGCCATTATGCAATGGCTGCAGCAAGCATGGCTATGGACGATAGCGCCATTGATCTGGAAGCTATCGACAAGAACCGTGTGGGCGTGGTGTTCGGTGTGGGAATCGGCGGAATGCAGACCTTTGAGGACGAGATTGTCAATTATGCACTGCATAAGGACACTGTGGGCCCCAAGTTCAGCCCCTTCTTCGTGCCTAAGATGATTGCCGACATTTGTGCCGGACAGATTAGCATCAAGTACGGATTCCACGGTCCCAACTATATCACCTCCAGTGCTTGCGCCTCTTCGACCAATGCACTGGCCGACGCATTCAACCTCATTCGTCTGGGCAAGGCAAATGTCATTGTGAGCGGAGGTGCTGAGGCTGCCATCATTCCTTGTGGAGTGGGCGGTTTCAATGCTATGCACGCACTGAGCACACGCAATGACGACCCCGAGCATGCAAGCCGTCCCTTCAGCGCAAGCCGCGACGGATTCATCATGGGCGAGGGTGCTGCCTGCCTCATACTGGAAGAGCTTGAGCACGCAAAGGCACGTGGCGCGAAGATTTACGCTGAAATGGCAGGTGCCGGCATGAGTGCCGACGCCCATCACATCACAGCCTCTCATCCCGAGGGACTGGGCGCAAAGCTCGTGATGGAGAATGCTCTGGAAGATGCAGAGTTGAAGCCAGAGGATATCGACTACATCAATGTTCATGGCACATCCACTCCTGTGGGTGACATATCTGAGGTGAAGGCCATCCAGGCCGTCTTCGGAGAGCATGCCTATGAGCTCAACATCAGCAGCACAAAGTCTATGACCGGCCATCTGCTCGGCGCTGCCGGCGCATTGGAGGCTATGGTAAGTGTGCTTTCTGTACAGAACGATGTGGTGCCTCCCACCATCAACCATGAGGAGGGAGACGATGATCCCGAAATCGACTACAAGTTGAATTTCACCTTCAACAAGGCTCAGAAGCGCACCGTGCGTGCTGCACTGAGCAATACGTTTGGCTTCGGTGGCCACAACGCATGCGTCATCTTCAAGAAGTATGCCGAGTAATACACTTGCGTAGTGTACACAAGTGACCTCATTGATGCGATAAGGCTCCCCTTCCGAAAGGACAGGGAGCTTTATCGCTCTTTTTATCATATGCTGGGCTTCTACCCCAGGCATATACAGTATTACCGCCAGGCGCTCATGCACAAAAGCATGGGTATGAACGTCGAAGGCGAGCGACCCGTCAACAACGAGAGGCTGGAGTTTCTGGGCGATGCCGTTCTGGACTCTGTTGTAGGCGAGATAGTATTCCGTCACTTCCCAGGCAAGAGGGAAGGTTTCCTCACTACAGCACGCAGCAAGATAGTCAAGCGCGATACGCTTGGCAAACTGGCCGTGCAGATAGGGCTCGACAAACTGGTGCAGTATCAGGGCAGCATGCAGCCGCACAACAGTTATGTGGCCGGCAATGCCTTCGAAGCGCTGGTGGGTGCAGTCTATCTCGACCGCGGATACAATGCGTGCCGGCGGTTTGTGGAGCGGCGCATACTGGAACATCTGATAGACATCGACAAGATAGCTTACCAGGAGGTGAACTTCAAGAGCAGGCTTCTGGAGTGGACCCAGAAGCACAGGCTCACGCTGGAGTACGAACTCCTGTCGGAAGACCGCGATGATACGGGTTCGCCTGTATTCCGTACCCGTGCTGTCATTAGCGGCATCGAGTGTGGCAGAGGCACCGGTTACTCCAAGAAGGAAAGCCATCAGGTGGCCAGCCGCAGCGCACTCAGTCATATCAAGAGAGACAAGAAATTGCATGCTACATTGATGCAGAAGAAAAGAAAGGAAGCATAGAAATGAGTCTGACAAGCATCATACGTCCATTTTTCAACCCTCGTCTGAAGCAGCTCGACCTGTACTCCACACGGGCACAGGAACTGCAGCTGCGTGTTCTGAAGCACCTTCTCACGAAGGCTTCAGATACGGAATGGGGACATGCGCACGGCTATTCGGAGCGCATGAGTTACAGTGAGTTTGCCGCCAATACGCCTGTGAGTTCGTATGAGGAGCTCAAAGGCTTTATCGACCGTATGCGTCATGGCGAGCGTGATATCCTGTGGCCCGGACGTGTGAAGTTCTATGCCAAGTCGAGCGGAACCACCAGCGACAAGAGCAAGTTCATCCCTGTGAGCCACGACGGACTGCATGATACGCACTATGCAGGCGGTCGTGATGCTGTGGTGTGGTACCTCTCGCGTCATCCCGAAAGCCGTATCTTCGACGGCAAGGCGCTCATCCTGGGCGGCAGCCATGCACCCAACTACAACCTGCCACACAGTCTGGTGGGTGACCTCAGCGCCATTCTCATCGAGAATATCAACCCTCTGGTCAACCTTGTGCGTGTTCCCCGCAAGCAGACAGCTCTGCTTTCCGACTTCGAGGAGAAGCGTGAGCGCATTGCCCGGGAGGCTCTGCATGCCAACGTGACCAACCTGAGCGGTGTACCCTCGTGGATGCTGTCGGTTCTGCTGCGTGTTCTGGAGGAGGCCGGAGTGAGCACCCTTGAGCAGGTATGGCCCAATCTGGAAGTCTTCTTCCATGGTGGAGTGGCTTTCACACCCTATCGTGAGCAGTACAAGAGGCTGATAACCAAGCCTGGTATGAACTATATGGAGACCTACAACGCCTCGGAGGGATTCTTCGGTCTGCAGGATGATTCGGCCGACCCAAGCATGAGTCTGATGCTCGATTACGGCGTGTTCTATGAATTCATCCCTATGGACCAACTCGAGAGTCCGTCGCCCGACGTGCTTCCCATCTGGGAGGTGGAGACAGGCCGCAACTATGCCATGCTCATCACCACCAGCAGCGGTCTGTGGAGATACATGATAGGCGACACCGTGCGCTTCACTTCGCGTGACCCTTACAAGTTTGTCATCACCGGCCGAACACGCTTCTTCATCAACGCCTTCGGTGAGGAGCTCATCGTGGACAATGCCGAGAAGGGGCTGGCAGAGGCATGTGCCGCCACGGGTGCCCAGGTGCTGGAATATACCGCTGCTCCTGTGTATATGGATGCAGCCGGCAAGTGCCGCCACCAGTGGCTGGTGGAGTTCAGCCAGGAGCCTGCTGACCTGCAGGAGTTTGCACGCCTGCTCGATGAGGCCTTGCAGCGCATCAACTCCGACTATGAGGCCAAGCGCTACAAGGATATCACCCTGCAACCCCTGCAGATAGTGAAAGCCCGCCCGGGTGTGTTCCATGACTGGCTCAAGTCAAAGGGCAAGCTGGGCGGACAGCACAAGGTGCCACGTCTGAGCAACAAGCGTGATACTATAGAAGAAATACTCAAAATGAACGAAGACTGATGGAGAGGAAGAACCTTCTGCTCTGCCTCCTGGCACTGATTCTCACGGCAGCCTGCGCCAGCATAGGCAATCCCGATGGCGGCCGATTCGACGAGACGCCCCCACGTGTGGTGGGCAGCAGTCCCGCCGATGGTGCTGTGAACGTGAGCAAGAGGAAGGTGCAGATACTCTTTGACGAGTATATCAAGCTGGAGAAAGCCAGTGAGAAGGTGGTCATATCCCCTCCACAGATAGAACCGGCCAACGTGCGTGCCGACGGCAAGCGCGTAAAGGTGGATTTCTATGACTCCCTGCGTGCCAACACCACCTATACCATCGACTTCAGCGATGCCATCGAGGACAACAACGAAGGCAATCCCATGGGACAATACACCTTCTCGTTCAGCACGGGCGACGTGATTGACACCATGCAGGTGTCGGGCCGTGTGCTCAATGCAGCCGACCTGGAACCAATCAAGGGCATCATGGTGGGCCTCTATCTAGCCGACAGCACCTGGAACGACACCCTCTTCCGCACCCGACCCTTCCTGCGTGTATCGCGCACCAATGGCGAGGGACGCTTCACCATCAAGGGTGTGAAGGACGGTGCCTACCGGGTTCGTGCGCTCGATGATAAGGACGGTGATTTCGTCTTCAGCCAGAAGAACGAGCGGGTGGCCTTTGATACAACGGTTTATGTGACAGGAAGTTTTCCTGATGTACGTATGGATACCGTGTGGCGTGACAGCCTTTGGTACGACTCCATATGCGTGGTACCTTACACCCACTACACACCCGATGATGTGCTGCTGCTGGCTTTCCTCGAGGACGGACAGGAGCGTCATCTGCTCAAGACCGTTTATCCCGAGCCCACCAGCTTCACTTTCTATTTCACCGCACCGTCAGACAGTACCCCTCGCATCAAGGGACTCAACTTCGATGAGCGTTGTCTGGTGGCCGATGCATCACTCAAGAATGATACCGTCACCTTCTGGGTGACCGACACGGCACTCATTCATCGGCAGGATACACTCTCGATGATACTGAGTTACATGGAGACAGATACGCTGGGCCAACTGGTGGTCACCAACGATACACTCGACCTCTCGCCCAAGACCACTTATGCCAAGATAGCCGCCGAGCGCAGCAAGCAGATAGAGGCATGGGAGAAAGACCGCGAGCGCAGGCAGAAGAAGGCCAAGAAGCCGTTGCCTTATGAGGAGAATCCATACGAGCGCACTTGGCTTGAGGCTGGTTTCAAACCGTCGGGCTCACTGGCTCCCAACCAGAACGTGCGCTATCTGGCCAAGGAACCCATACTGGAGGTGGATACCACGAAGATTCATTTCTACGTGAAGAAGGACACTGACTGGCTGCCGGCTCCCTTCCTGTTCATGCCCGAGGAGCGAAGTGCCAAATCCTATATGCTCTATGCCGAATGGGAACCCGGCCAGAAGTACCGCTTCGTGATGGACACTGCAGCCGTGGTGAGTGTGCTCGAGCATGAGTCGAAGAGCGTGCGTCAGGAGTTCCACGTGCGGGCTGTGGAGGAGTACGGATCCATCTTCATCCATGTGATAAGTCCCGATACAGGCGTGGTGGTACAGCTTCTGAGCAAGAACGATAAGGTGGAGGCGCAGCAGCGCACCGACAAGGACGGCAATGCCGACTTCTTCTTCATGAAGCCCGGAGAGTACTACATGCGCTGCTATGTGGATGCCAATGGCAATGGCCAGTGGGATACGGGCGATTATGCATCTGGCCTGCAGCCCGAGCGCGTCTATTACTTCGGCAAGCCGCTTCCGCTCAAGGCGCAATGGGATTTGCGTCAGGACTGGGATGTCCGGGCTGTAGATGTAGCCCGCCAGAAGCCTATGGCCATCACCAAGCAGAAGCCCGACAAGGAAAAGAAGCTCAAGAACCGCAATGCAGAACGTGACCGCGAGATGCAGCGAGGGCGGAAGCAAAGCACCCGAAGATAGTCTGCCGTGAGCATCAGGGGATGATGAGCGGCGCGGCCGCCACGCTTGCCCGGCGCACGCAGGAGTATGAACAATTCAAACCGCAAATCAGAGAAACGCTATGAAATGGTATCAGAAGCCGTCGCTGGCGGGAGTGCGAGGCACTCTCTTGCTTGCCTGCGCGATGTTTGCAGTGGCCTCCGGCACAATGCGTGCACAGTGCACCCAGCCCAACACCGCCTTTCAGGGAGGTGAGGTGCTGGAGTATTCGCTCTACTTCAACTGGAAGTTCGTGTGGATGAAGGCCGGTTCGGCACGTCTCTCCACCTATGATGCCCACTGGGAAGGGCAGAGCGCCTACAAGAGCGAACTCATCACGCACACCAACAAGAAGCTCGACCATTACTTCCAGATGCGTGATACCCTGCACAGCACGATATCCAGGGATATGCGCCCATTATATTATAAGAAGGCGGCCAACGAGGGCGGCAAGTACTATGTGGACCAAGTGTGGTACAAGTATGCGCCCAGCGGAAAGGTGAGCATCCGCCAGCGGTATCTGAGCCGCAAGGGTACCACCAGCGATACGGCCTACAGCAGTTCCGACTGCATCTACGATATGATGAGCATCATGCTCTGTGCACGTTCCCAGGATGGCAGCAAGCTCAAGAAGGGCGACAAACTGGTCTATCCCATGGCAGACGGCCGCAGGGTGGAGGATATCACGCTGGTCTATCGGGGCAAGAAGAATTTCCGCATGCGCAACACCGGCGTCACTTACCGCTGTCTCATCTTCTCGTTTGTGGAGTATAAGGGCAAGAAGGAGAAGGAAATCATCACCTTCTACATCACCGACGATGATAACCACATGCCCGTACGGCTCGACATGAACCTGAAGTTCGGAGTGGCAAAGGCTTACTTGAGCGATGCCCGAGGCTTGAGAAACCCCTGTGAGTCTATTGTAGAGAAGTAAAGGGCCGCTCGCAGAGCATTTAAGAAAGAAGCGCACCCGGCTGCATGTGATTGTGCAGCCAGGTGCGCTTTTGGGATAAATGGGGTAGGGCAGTACGGCAGGCTGTCAGATCTTGCCGCCGAAAGCCAGGTCGCCTGCATCGCCAAGGCCAGGCACGATGTAGGAATGCTCGTTGAGCTCCTCGTCGATGGCAGCACAGATGAGTGTCACATCCTCGCGGTCGCCATACAGCTTCTGCATATGCTCCACACCCTGACGGCTTGCAATGGCACAGGCAATGAAGATGCGGGCTGGCTTTCCCTTGGTCTCGAAAGCCTTCAGCGCCAGCTCCATGCTCTCGCCAGTGGCCAGCATGGGATCCACCAGCATGAGTGTCTTGCCCGTGAGGTCGGGTGCAGCGATATACTCAATGTGCACATCCACCTGGCGGCACTCCTTGTCCTTGTAATAGCGGTATGCGCTCACAAAGGCATTCTCGGCCTTGTCAAATACATTCAGAAAGCCCTGGTGCATAGGCAGTCCTGCGCGGAACACAGTGGCCACCACCACCTGGTCGTCAAAGGTGTTGGCTGCAGCCACTCCCAGAGGAGTCTGCACCTTCTTCTCAGAGTAGTTGAGCATGCGGCTCAGCTCATAAGCCTGTGCTTCGCCAATGCGCTCCAGATTGCGGCGGAAGCGCATGCGGTCGGTCTGCACATTCACGTCTCTCAGCTCGGCAACGTAGGTGTTCACCACACTGCACGAGTTTCCCATGTCTATAGTTTCCATTCTTATCTGTTTTTGCTAAAGGGTTAAACCTACGTGCAAAGATAGTTCATATTCTCCCAATTGCAAAGTCCACATCGCAAAAATGCTAAAAAGATTGAAAAGGCCACCGCACTTCGTCAAAAAACGCGTAGGGAATTATGTCACTTCGAAAGATTGATGTATCTTTGCCGTGCCTTAAAAGGGCACGTTGTGAAAGGAAATCAGAATATCGAACCATTTAATACATATAAGACAATGGCAACATTAGATTTGACAAAGTATGGCATCACCGGCTCTACTGTGATTGCCCACAACCCCTCTTACGAGCAGTTGTTTGAGGAGGAGACAAAGCCCGGACTTGAGGGTTTCGAGGTTGGTCAGGTAACTGAGCTTGGTGCTGTGAACGTGATGACAGGTATCTTCACCGGTCGTTCTCCCAAGGACAAGTACATCGTAGATGACGCTCAGAGCCACAACAACGTATGGTGGACAACTGAGGAGTACAAGAATGACAACCACCCCATGAGCGAGGAGGTTTGGGCTACAGTGAAGGACATCGCCAAGAAGGAGCTGTCAAACAAGAACCTGTATGTGGTTGACGCATTCTGCGGTGCCAACAAGGCTACCCGTCTGTCAGTGCGTTTCATCGTGGAGGTAGCTTGGCAGGCACACTTCGTGACCAACATGTTCATCCGTCCCACAGCAGAGGAACTGGAGAACTTCGAGCCCAACTTTGTCATCTACAACGCTTCTAAGGCAAAGGTAGAGAACTACAAGGAGCTCGGTCTGCACAGCGAGACTTGCGTAGCATTCAATACTACATCTCGTGAGCAGGTTATCATCAACACATGGTACGGTGGTGAGATGAAGAAGGGTATGTTCTCTATGCAGAACTACTTCCTGCCCCTGCAGGGTATCGCTTCTATGCACTGCTCTGCCAACTGCGATATGAACGGTGAGAACACAGCTATCTTCTTCGGCCTCTCTGGCACAGGTAAGACCACTCTCTCTACCGATCCCAAGCGCAGACTGATTGGTGACGACGAGCACGGATGGGACGACGAGGGCGTGTTCAACCTCGAGGGTGGCTGCTATGCCAAGGTTATCAACCTGGACAAGGAGTCTGAGCCCGACATCTACAACGCTATCAAGCGTAACGCTCTGCTCGAGAACGTGACTGTTGATGCTAATGGCAAGATTGACTTCGCCGACAAGAGCGTGACAGAGAACACTCGTGTGAGCTACCCCATCAACCACATCAACAACATCCAGCCCGGTTCAAGCGCTCCCGCAGCCAAGCAGGTTATCTTCCTGTCTGCCGATGCATTCGGCGTGCTGCCTCCCGTGAGCATCCTCACACCCGAGCAGACTCAGTACTACTTCCTCTCTGGCTTCACAGCTAAGCTGGCTGGTACAGAGCGTGGCATCACAGAGCCCACTCCCACCTTCTCTGCTTGCTTCGGTCAGGCATTCCTCGAGCTGCATCCCACAAAGTACGCTCAGGAGCTGGTGAAGAAGATGAACATGAGCGGTGCAAAGGCTTATCTGGTGAACACAGGTTGGAACGGTACTGGCAAGCGTATCTCTATCCGCGACACTCGTGGCATCATCGATGCTATCCTGAGCGGCGCTATCAACGAGGCTCCTACCAAGACTATCCCCATGTTCAACTTCCAGGTTCCCACAGAGCTGCCCGGAGTAGATACCAAGATTCTCGATCCCCGCGACACATATGCTGACGCTGCTCAGTGGAATGAGAAGGCTAAGGATCTGGCTGCTCGCTTCATCAAGAACTTCGGCAAGTACACCAACAACGAGGCTGGTAAGGCTCTGGTTGCTGCTGGTCCTCAGCTGTAATCCCTGCCTAAGGCATAACATTCAGGGCGGCTTCCTCATCACGAGGGAGCCGCCCTTGTTATATTCCCACACTTCATCCCGCTGGCTTCTTGCCCGACACAGCCAGGCATGCCGGCAAACCTCGGTTTCACCTCCATCTTCAGTAAGCTTATAATGTCTGTACAACAAGTAGAAATAGTATTTGCAGTTACGCAGAAATCTCCGTTCGCAGGCTTCTGATGGCCGTACAAAGCCTTCTGATGGCCATCAGAAGCCTGCGTATGTGCATCCAAAGGCTGCAAACGGAGATTTTAATAATACTTCTCAAAGACTTTTATTATGTTGCGGGAATGAATTATGAAGGGCTGTGGAAAAGTTCCTTCTGGCTTCTGCCTGTTCTTCTATGAGCATTCTGCTGTGTTAACTTGCCTTTTTGAGGTGGCTTTCCTGCGTCTTTCTCTTCAATAATCTATATCTTTGCAACAAACAATTCAGTTCGATGAGAAGGTTAGAGAAGAGCATCAAGAGAATTTACTCAACGATGTTGTGCATGTTTATGTGCGGGTTTCTGAGTATTGCCAATGCTGGTACCCGTAATGTCGTGCGTGTGAGTCTTGCTGATTTGCAGGGTGATGGTCAGACTGTGTATCAACGGCTCAGAGAGATACACGCTTCTGCTTTGTCGCTTGGTCCAGACACGTGGGTGGTATATCCATATAGGGTAAAGGTTAATATTGCCATCCCCTCGGGAGCAAAATCCATTCCTCTTACTAGTCACACAGATTTTGGCGGGTGTACATTTTCTGTGAAGAATATGCAGGAAGATGAACTTTTTCTCTTTTCTTTAGACCGCCGCACTGATTTGCAGGATAATGAGACTGTTGATTTAAATGCACTTGCACGGGCTTCAAGGCGGGTGGATGTGAGTGGAAGTATGATAGACAGTGGAGATTTCTCTATGGTGCCATCTCTTGCCCAGGGATGTAAACTTCTGTATGTGTATGACCCAAAAGTGTGGAGTAAACGCGGCAATAGTCTGGATATATATAGAAGAGATGTTGTCTATATTGTGGATGGAAAAGCGCAAAACCTGCCAGTACAGCCTTATGTTAATTGCTCTGGTTTGATGTGCTTCTACGATGATGTACAGGAGCAAAACACTTCTTGTTTTGAGAACCTTACTTTTTGTCGTTCTGCCGAATCTTCTCGACGTGTCTATTTGCTGAGAACTTGTGGACAAGTGGGACTTCATGTGCGTAATATAAGCATCGTTACTCCTAAGGAAGATACGGTAAGTCCTCTGAAACCTAAATATGAGAATGATCGATGTTTGTATATTCGTCATTCGGTGAACACACTGATAGAGGATGTTAACATTGACGGCACGTATTCAACCATATACAAGCATGGATATGGAATGCGTCTTATAAACCTTGCAAACACGACGCTTCGTAATGTTCATGGCGATGCTTCATGGGGTGTAACTTGCGGTTTCTATTTGAACACAGTTACTCTGGATGATTGCGTACTCAACAGATTTGACTGCCATTGCTATTGTGCGGACTTCACATACCGCCACTGTACCTTTCAGACCGATACGTCACAGTATTCCTCTCGTAGCTGCATGTGCCAGGTTGCTTGTGCTTACGGCACCATACAATATATGCATTGCCGTTTCGTGGATTCGCGTCCTTTGGTTATTGAATGTTCCTATTCTGGCGCGTTCAGCGGTTTTGAATTATCTTATCAGGATTGCTATTTTGATGTGGACGCATATCCTTATCTGGTGGAGGGGCTACGGTTTGATAATGTAGAAAAGTCACGGTGCTTACCTAACCTGTATATGCGAGATTGTTCCCTTCATGTGTCCGATGAAACGAAAGGCCTTTCCTATTTTCTGTTTCATTTCAACAATCAGAAGGATGAAGATGTATATAAGGATACAGTGGATTATCATACGACAGTCAATCTTGAGAACGTAAATATATTCCGTAAGGGTAAGCCAATGTCTGTAAGAATGTGTAACAAGAAACTTACCTACAAATCATGTGCGACGCGTAGGGTGTTGCATAGCACGTTTGACACAGTAAACTGAATTGTTGCTATTCGTTATGATTGATATGTCTCTTCTTGGAGATATCCTATAGGGCGCTTTGACATAATAATCTAAGAGGAATGGGGGGGTGGCTGCGTGTATAAAAGATTTTGGATTTCACAAACTTCCTCTTGCTATCTCTTCCATATCCAGCAGTGCCTTGACTTGCCGTAAGGGGATAAGTCTGCGGAACGGATATGATATAGCAATGGCTATGCCAAACCACCACTTGTATTTTATGGATATGTGGCAATAGGCTTTGCGAAACCTGAACTTATCAATCAAAAACGGCTGTATGTTTGAGTGGTTTGTTATCGATCGGGCGCCATCGTTTACGTATTTCACCTTTCGTTCCTCCAGGTAGTAGCGGTTCATCTCGTAAATCAGACCATAGTATGCATATAGCTTCTGGTACTTGGGAATTGCCTTCATCGTGCGGTATTCGCAGCATTCATTTGTTACGGCATTCATGCTGAATGCAACCAATTTCCCTGTTTCGTTGTCTATTACGCCCCAGTATTCGTTTTCGGCTCCCTCTCTGATGCGGTCTTCAAATTCCTCTTTAGTAGGTGCTGAAGCCTTGATTCTATAGTTGTCAACGGCAGCTACAAATACTTCATAACCATTATTAGCAAGATAATCGGCTGTGATTCTCTCAACGTGCATAGTCTTGAAACACTTCTTTACTTGATTGCGCATCTTGGATGACAATTCTTCCATTCCGCCAAAAGAATCCTTGATGACATACCAGAAGGATGTTTCATCTCCGCAGTCGAAATCATAAACATTCCGCACCATCAAGCCTCCTTTGTTCAGCAAAGCGGCAACGTCTGTATCGGAAAGTTTATGCTCTTTGTGGGCATCGTGAGCAAAAATCCATGCCCCTTTATAGTTTATGTATTTGTCTGCCATAATAGTTTTGTATAGTAAATCCATTGTGAATGATATGCTAATCTGTCTCACTTATGGCGTTGCAACAGTACTGCGTTATCATTAGATGTGATATTGTTGTCAAATGCCGGCTGTCCCAGGATTCTCAGTTCAGTTTTTTATTGTTTTATCTTAATCATTTATTGGTGTAAAGGGAGAGCTACAGTTTCTAATGACCTTTTGGGGTTCAATATTCGCTGTTTTTCAGAATAGGGTAGCGGAAGCAGTAGCCTTTCAGAATACGCAGGCTCTTCCTGTTCTGGCGGCAAAGCCACTTATAGTTATACTTGCCTGTTGACACCCGTCCTACGTTGCTGACGTGCAGTGACGGGCAATAGTAGGTCTTCAGCTTGTCCTGATATATCAGTTCGGCAAAGAAGAGTTCCTCGCCATACATGAATGTGGGGAACTTCAGATAGGGATGCTTGGCCAGGAACTGTCCGCTGATGGCCATGAGCGAGCCGTGTCCGGCGTAGATGGTTGTCTGCTTGTCGGGTATGTTCTGGTGTTTGCCTCGCAGGTGGTAGAGCTTCTCCAGCCATTTATATATAATGTGGTTGCTGTAGAGCAGCTGCCAGCGAATGAAATCACGCTTGCGCGGACGATGCGTCTGGAAGGGATTGTCGTGATGGTTGAGCCGTTCGGTGAAGATGTCGGGAGCCAGCCATCCTGTATCGGCAGGCCATTCCGTGGTAGCCAGCACGCTGAAGAAATCCTCGCGCAAGGTGAGATCTACGTTGCTGATGATGCAGTATGAAGCCTGACTCACCTCTTGCCATCCCACTTCTGCCATCATTCTGAGTGCACAGCCCAGATACCCTATGTTGAGATGGTAGGGGAAGCTCTTGAGCGTGCAGTGCGGTGTCAGGTTCTCGGGAATACCTTGCCAATCGGTGGCCGTATTGTCGCCCACACACAAGGTGATGCGGCATAGTCCATTGGCCTGGGCAGCTGCACGCTCCACTGACTCCATGAAGGTGTGCAGGTAGTCATAACTGCTGTAGTTCACGCAGAAGACCATTATGTGGGGCAGAGGATTGTTCGTGCTCATAGATATACGATTATGGAACGGATGATAACGTACAGCACACTCAAGGGGAGCATCAGAACAGAAAGCACGACTCCCAACACGTTGCGCAGACTGAGGTTGTGCGTCAGAATCTTGAGCGGACTGAGTTCGCCAGGCTTGCGATGCTTGAGTGCGCGTCCGGCTATGAGAAGGTTTTCGCAGGACAGGCGGAATGCCAATGGGAGCAAGTCTGTCAGTCTGCCATGACGTATTGCGTAGGACAGATAGGTGAGGTTGCCGCTGCTGAGTTTCTGCGCGCTACTTGTCTTGCTCTTGGGATTTTCACGATAGAAAGCAGCCACATACTGAGGCATGCGCCCATAGCGGAAACCAGGCTGGGCAGATGCCTTGAGATGGAAATCCCAGTCCTCACGATAGCGAAGTGATTCGGAAAACTCCAGATTGTGCCTACGGATGAAGTCCAGACGATACATGATGCAGTGGATGGGTATGGAGAAATCCACTCCCCATCGGGTAAGCAGACTCAGGTGAAGGCCGCCCGTGGGCTGCATGGTGTAGGCTGGATGGGAGCGCAAGATGCGCTTGCCTGTTGCATCAAGGTGGAAATGCCGGTAGTCGGTGAAGCTCATGTCCAGCTCCTCTGCATCCATCTTGGCCGATTGAAGCTCCAGCTTCTTCGTGTCCAGTTCGTCGTCAGCATCCAGAAACTGTACATATTTGCCAGTGGCAGTACGCAGCCCCATGTTTCGTGCTGTTGCAGTACCGCCGTTGGGTTTCCTTATCAGGCGGAATCTGTTGTCCTGCTTGATAAACTCGTCAGCTATCTGTGCCGATGAGTCGGTGCTTCCGTCATCTACGATGATGCACTCGAAGTCCTTTAGGGTTTGCTTTTGCAGAGCTTCAAGAGCCTGCAGCAGAAATTCTGCCTGATTATAACAGGGTATGATGATGCTTACTTTTGGCATGGTGTGTTGGCGTTTGTTGTTTCATCTTCTGCATCCATTATGGCGGTGGGGTAGTCTGGATCATTTCTCCATCCTATCTGTGCCATCATGAATAGTGGAATGAAGTAATAGTAAAAGAAAGGTGTGGCTCGTACCCAAAAAGAGGCTACGGCTATAATCAGCATTCCCCATCTGGGGCGTGAGTGCGCCCCTTGGGTAATGGATAAGGCAAAGAAGATGACAAGCAATGTGGTGACCATACCATAGGAATACACGAAAACACGGTAGCCGGCGTTTCCCCAGGCAAATTTGTCCATGGATTTGGGACCACCCGTGAGTATTTCTCCAGAGGCAATATATCTGTCAAATTCCTTCTTGAATTCATTGCTTACGCGGTTGTCTCCTTTCATATTGCCATCGTCACCGATAGAGAGACGTTCGACGATGAGCATATTCACCACATTGACACCCTTGTTGTAGTTCATCGCTCCCACAATGAATATCCCTACCAATGCAGATGTAATCAGAAGTTTGCCAGCGACAGACCGCTTTCGTATCCACGTGCTCAGGAAGAAAGCCGTGACCAGAAGCACGTAGGCAGCCAGCGAGAGTGTGATGAGGGTGGTGAATAACAGAATGATATTATACCATCTCTTCCATTTCCCGATTTGCGTGAGCAGCAGGAAGGTGCAAGCTGTTCCCAAGTGTCCAGGCTCAAGAAAGAATGCGTGGAAGCGAGGGATGATTTGCTCGTTGCTGTCATTGAGCATGAAGAAATAGTAGTTGATAAATGTGTATTGCAACTTCTCGTTGTAAGCAAACTGGTGTGGTATGCTTCCTCCTGCCAAGTGATAGACGAATACGGGAATGCTGATACACATGAGGCAGGCCATTCCTTTGGACAGGAAATCGGACAGACGCATGAGTTCGTCCCTGTCAAGTCGGAGAATGCAATAGAATATGGGAGCCTGGAGCAGCATGGCAACCATGCCGAAGATGTTGTAGTTTCCCAAGGCAGACATACAGAAGGCAGTGGCAATGAAAATTACAATGGAACTCCAGGCAGTATTCCTTCGCAGCAATGGGCAACTCATCTTGCGGTTCAGGGCAAGGACAAGCAGGAACAAGGGCAGCACAATCACAAAGTAGGTGCTTGTCATTCCCCACATGAACCAAGGGTTCAATGAACCGATGTAGCAGACCATTATTCCAATGTACAGACACCACTTGACCACATCGTGGTATTTAAGTGTCAGCAAGCGTGAGAAGACGTCTTTCCTGACGGTGAACATCTTCTCTATAGTTGACTTGTGTATCTGATACCAGCGCCTGCTTGTGCTCATGCTTTCTTCCTTGTTATTATTTGCATCATTCTGGCGCGTTCTTGGGCGTTGAGCACCACAGCCCACATGAGGGCCATGCCGCATAGCATGGAGATGCATATGAATGCCATCGTGAGTAAAGGCTGTGTGCCGATGGCGTGCAATCCCAGTGAGACGGCTCCCTGAAGGCAGATGACGAATGCGATGCGGGGAAATACGCTGCAGGAGAATGCTTTCATGTCGAGTCCTCCGTGCCTGTGCAGATAGGGAATGCGCATGCCTGCCACCAGTGCTTCCATGCACAGGAACAGCAGCATGATGTCCTCTGCTCCTCCTCCCCATACCTGTATGATCCATGCCAGAGGCAGGATGAGCAGTTTGGGTGTGTACATGAGCAGTGTGTAGTTGCGTATATGCCCAATGGCCTGGTTGGCAGTGTGAAGCCCATAGGTGCTTTGGTCAATGATTTGGGCAAGAAGGAGGCATTGGCACAGGAACGTGGCTTTGGCAGGCACTGTACCCAGCCAGATGTGCAAAATAGGCTCCATAAACACGACAAGAGGGATGAATACAGTTGCCAGCATAGCCGAGGAAATACGGCTTTCCTGTTCGGCTCTGTGCAGCATCAGTGCTCGGTTCCCGGCTCCTTCTGCCTGCATGATTTGCGGATTCATCGCATTTAGGATAGAGGTGCTTACTATCTGCGCTCCTCCAACGACTTGCTGTGCGATGCCATAGGAGGCGCACAGTATCATACCCATGCTGCTTCTGCTGAATACTACATTTATTCCTTGGTTTCTGGTAATGACGCATCCCATGCTGTAGGTAGTCCAACCAGCGAAGCCGGAAAGGGCTCCTATCACTTTCCTGTCAAGGTCGTGGAGGAAATGTCTGGGGCTGCATTCGGGGTAGTGGAGTATTGGCCATACGGAGAACAGCAGAAATCTGACAGCCCAAATGCCCAGCATGAGGCTTCCGTATGTGTAGAGCGGGTCGGTTGCTCCATCGAGAAGAAGTACCACAAGCAGCAATCGCATGATACCATCGGTCACTTCCACGACGGATATGTACACGATGTTCTCTCTGGCGATGAACAATGCCTTGAATGGTGCTTCGATGAAACTGAGGAATGTCATGCCGATGGTGGTCGTATATATCCACGATGCAACATCAATTCTGGCGGTGGGAATGGAGAGCACATGGCTGAACAAAAGCCCCTTGGTGGCTATAAGGATAAGGACAAGAAGAGTGCCTATACACAAGTGCATCATGGCGCTGCAAGAGAAGGTCTTGCGTGATTGTGTTTCGTCATGTTGCCCGAAAGAGTATGACAAGTGCCGTTGGGTAGTGATGACCATGGCATTGGTGACAAATCCAAGCATAGCCACTACTCCCGCTACCAGTGTATAGATGCCGTAGTCGGTCTCCCCCAGAGCCTTAAGCACCAGACGCACCGAGTACAGGCTCATACATGTGGTGAGCACTGCACGGGTGTATTGTGCCAGTGTGTTAAGCAGTATTCGCTTTGACGGTTCCATGAGCTATGGGGATAAGACCTTACTTTGCGAGCAAGAGTTCCTGTATGTTTTGCTTGTAGATGTAGCATGCACAGCCAATGGTGGCCAGCACCAGCATGAATGCCACGAAAATCATGCGCTTGGGTCCTGCGGGTTTGTTGGGCACCGAAGCAGACTGCAGCATGGTGAAAGCGGGTGTGCGCTCCTGCACTCTGGCCTTGCAAGCCTGCAACTGTGTGCTCATGGCAGTATAGGTGCTCTGGCATATCGACATCTCGTTCTCCATCTTGTCTCTTTCCGAGATGGCACTTTGCAGGATGATGTTGCTGTGCTGGTCGCAGTAGCGGCTGTAGGCGTTCTGCGTAGAGTCATAGCTTGCTTTGGCCTCGTCGGTCAGTTGCTGATAGTAGGCCAGGTCTCTTCTTGCCTTGCTCGTGCGGTAATCTGTGATGAACTGTTGCAGGCGGCTCGAGATGGAGTCTGCCAGTGTAGCGCATACCTGTGCATCCTTGGCCGTAACAGTGATGGTGATGACATCGGTCTTGATATCCACATCGCAGCTGATGTTCTTCTTTATCTTGTTGCAGATAGCCTCCTGGCGCTTGGTCAGTCTAGAAGGATTGACGATGTCGTTATTCGCCTTTGCCTTGCTTTTGTCCTCGAAGAGTCCCTTCACCCAGCTCGATGCCTTTTTGAAGGGTTGGGTTACGGGATTCTTCTTCTCGTATCTGTCCAGATAGCGGAAGAGGGTGGTATCTACCATGCCATCCAGTGTCTGCACACGGATGTCAAACAGTCCCACGATGAAGTCTTTGGACTCAAAGAGGTCAGGATAAATGCTGGGATAGATGGCATCCTCTGATTGCATGCCGCCTATATCCACGCCGAAGCTGGATGCTATGGAGGCAAGTCCGCCACCGGCACTCTGTCCGCCAGCTTCGGGAGCCAGCACAACGGTACTCTTATAATAGCGAGGCTGGGGCAGTATCCACGCACAGGCCAGTATGAAGGTCACTATCCACACGCGCAGGAAAAGCCCGCGCTTGCTCCAGAGCTTTTTTACCATGAGGCGAAGATCGATGACCTCCAGTTCGGGATTCTTGTTCTGTTCCATGATTCTTCTTTCTCCTCTTTACTTGAGAATGCTTATCAGAGCCACTACCACGCTGGCCAGTGAGGCACTGCCGCTGGCTATGGCCATCACTTCACCGGTGGTCATGCGCTTTGACTTCTGCTTGGTGGGCACCACGATTTCTGTTCCAGGCTGTATGTCCTTGGAGCTGCGCTTGCTGATTTTCTCCACTGCGCCGTTCATGTAGATGGCATACACACCTTTCTTCTTCGCTCTGTTTCCATAGCCGCCGGCACGCTTGATGTAGTAGCCCAGTGACTCACCTTTCTTGTAGTTCATGCTTATGGGGTAGCTCACCTCGCCGCTCACCTTCACGGTACTGCTGAACTGTGGCACTACCAAGTGGTCTCCCTCGCGCAGCACAAGGTCGTATTGGCCACCAGGTTCTGCCAAAGCCTTCTCCAGATTGACGGCTACGGGATAGGTGCTGCCCAGGTTCATCTTCATGTCAAGCAGCGAGTCGGCCTGACTCATGTTGTATCCCTTTTCGTCCTGCATGGCTTCCTCGTACATGGCTATCTGTGCTGCACGCAGTGCGCTCTCGCGCTGCAGACGTTCGTCAGGGGTCATCACGCGGTTGAGACGTGCGCCCTTGCTGTAACCTATCTCCGTCAACCCGCCTGCCGCTTTCACCAGGTCGCTCAGTCGGTAGTTGGTGCTTGTCATCGAGTACTGGCCTACGAAGTTGACGCATCCGCTCACCATCACGTTGCGCTGCTCGCTGTAGGAGGGGCTCTTGCGCACCATCACCACATCATAGGGCTGCAGGCGGAAGGTGCTGTCACCCTTTGCCAGGTTCTTGTCAATGGATATGCTGAATGCTTCTGCCATCTTGCCGTTGTCCTCGGTGGAGTTTGCATCGCTCACGCGACGGAACACATCCACCTTGGCCAGCGAGGCGGCATCTGTGAGTCCGCCTGCCTGCAGGATGAGGTCTTCCACCGAGGTGTTCTCGGCAAACTGATATACTCCAGGATAGAGCACCTCTCCGTTGATGGTCAGAGTCTGCTCGCCCTTCATATCCACCACGCTGGGGATGAAGAGCACATCGCCCTTGCGCAGCGCGATGTCGGGGCTGGTACCTGCGATGATGCCTTCTATATCCACCGACACCATCTCCAGTGTGAGGTCTTCCTTCTGCCTGTGCATCACGGCGCGAGACTGGAAAGCGTCCTCGGCAAGTCCGTCAACCGCCTTGAGCAAGTCCTTTACGCTCTGTATGTTGCCGCCCAGCTGGAACTGTCCGGGGTGCTTCACTGCTCCGCGCACCTCCACCAGGTTGCTGTAGCGAGGGATGATGCTATCCACATAGAGTGAGTCGCCGTCCTTCACGCAGAATGCCGACATCTGGAACTCATCGATGGTGTGGATGCTGTATTCCTCGCCTGCCTTGCGCATCAGACGTACGTTCTTGGTGTAGGCATTGCCTGTCATACCGCCTGCGTAGGCCAGCAGCTGCTTCACGCTCTCGGTCGATTTCATCTCGTAGAACATGGGTCGCTTCACCTTTCCACGCACGTTCACCAGGCAGTCATAGGGACCCACCACGATGACGTCGTTGTCCTCCAGCCGCACATCGCCCGCATTGCTTCCGTGCATCAGGAAGTCATACACGTCGATGGTGCCTATCTGTCGTCCGTTGCGATACACCTTGATGTCGCGCAGCGTACCTGTCTCGTTGATACCGCCAGCCGCATAGAGTGCGTTGAAGGCTGTGCTCAGACTGCTCAGCGTGTAGGTTCCGGGCATCACCACTTCACCTGCCACCTGCACCTGTATGCTGCGGGTGTCGGCCACCGAGAGTGCAAACTGGCAGTCGGAATAGTGCTGTCCCAATTTCTTGCGCAGTGTGGCAGTAGCCTGCTGCACGGTCTGTCCGGCCAGTTTGATGGGGCCGACGCCCTCGATGACCACCACTCCGTCGGGCGAGATGGTGTTCTCGAAAGTCTCCTGACTGGCTCCCCACACATCGATGACGATGTTGTCACCGGCTCCCAGGCGGTAATTGGCGGGAGTGGCTATGTTCTGGCTTGGCTCGAAGGTCAGGTTCTTGTTGTTGAAGATGTTGCGTCCGAACACCTGGCTTTCGTCCTTGAAGTAGTTCTGATAGTAGATGAGTGAGTCGATGTCCATGAATCCGATGGCATTGTTCATCTCCTCCAGACGTTCGTCACGCGTCATTCCACGGTCCTCGTTTTGTCCTTTCACCAGACGCCCGTTCTGCTTCTGCATCTGCATGAGCGCCTTTTCCTTGTTGGTGCGTTGACGGCTGGCACCATTGGCCTGCTGCCCTGCACGGTTGTCGGAGTTCAGATCTACGGCTCCCATCTGGCTCTGTTCAGCCTCGTATTTGCGTCTGATGCGGCGCAGCTGGTCGGTGGTCACGCCCTTCTGCAGCAGTTTCGTCACGATGGACTGCTGGTTGGTACCTTTGGCCTGCTCTTTTTTCACGAAGTCGATAACCTGGCTGTCCGACATGGTCTGTGCGCTGGCTCCCAGAACGCAGAAGCCCAAGGCCAGTGCCAGCAGTGTGCGGCGCCACAGTGTGCTATATTTTCTTTCCATTGATGATGTAGTTTGCGGTGGTGAATATAATCTTGATATCTGTCCACAGAGAGCGTTTCTGCAGATAGTTGAGGTCCATTTGCAGGCGTATGAGCATCTTCTCCATGGTGTCGGTGTATCCGTTGTAGATGGTAGCCCACGAGGTCAGCCCGGGCCGCATGAGGTAGATGTACTCATAGTCCGGGTTGTTGGCCATGATCTCGCGGATGTAACATTCGCGCTCCGGACGCGGCCCCACGAACGACATGTCGCCCACGAGGATGTTCCACAACTGTGGCAACTCGTCCAGGTGATGGTCGCGCAGTGTGGTGGCCAGTGGCGATGAGGCTTGTGAGCAGCATGCAGACAGGTGCGGCCCGTCGGACTCATAGTCCACGGGCATTGTGCGGAACTTCAGTATGCGAAAGGGTTTTCCCCCTCGTCCGATGCGTTCCTGCCTGAAGAGTACCGGGCCAGACTTCTCTCTGGCTATCAGTATGGCGATGGTGGCCAGTGCAGGTGACAGAATCACGAGAGCCAGCAGCGACACCACCACATCGAACCCTCTTTTCAGTCCTCGCTCGATGATGCCCATCCTGTCTCTCACTGCGTGGTCCACGCTTATCTCTTGAATCATTCTTCCCTTCTCTCTTGCTTTTGTTTTCTGATTGATAGGAATTACCTGTTAAATAACGTCTCGCGCCCTTCTTTTATTGTTCCCCTGGCCAAGTTTTTGCCTTTCGTCCCTCGCGTGTGCGCGTTCCTATTATTATTGTTGCGCTCTGGAGGGCGTTTCGCACCCCGTCTGACGGCCCCGGATGAAAGTTGTGGGCTGCACCTTTTGGCTGTTAGCGAGAAATGCTGTACCTTTGTGCGCATAATGCGACACGCATCATACCAAGGGGCTGACATGGATTTGACAGCAGGATGAGGTGTTGTGTAAGCACGCAGAGAGTCGTGAGTCGCTCTCTATAATACATGGCTTTCGAAGATTTATCTGGCGAAAACAATTACGCTCTCGCTGCCTAACTGAAGTACAGTAGGTTACTGGCTTTATCCTGACACCAGGTGTCGGGACGAGATGTCACTCAATGAGCTCTTGCTCCGAAGCGCATTGGTACAGTGGCACGGCAAATTCGGGGATAGTCGGCAGTAGCCTCGTGCTGTCGATGAAGCTTAGAGGATAAGGTGCAGATTGGTGGTCCGGGTCTTGCCTGCACACGAAAATGAAGACCGGAATAAGCGTGTAGAAAGCACAGTGCGTCCCTGTTTGGACGAGGGTTCAATCCCCTCCAGCTCCACTTCTTATAGACCGCCTTTTACGGAGCATTATGAAAGAATTACAACTCAAGTACGGTTGCAACCCCAACCAAAAGCCTTCGCGCATCTATATGGAGGAAGGCGAACTCCCCATCGAGGTTCTCAACGGCCGTCCCGGCTACATCAACTTCCTGGACGCACTCAACAGCTGGCAGCTGGTGCGCGAGCTGAAGGAAGCCACTGGCCTGCCTGCAGCAGCAAGTTTCAAGCATGTGTCGCCCGCAGGAGCTGCAGTGGGTCTGCCTCTCGATGACACTCTTGCCCACATCTACTTCGTGGATGATGTGAAGATTCCCCTCACTCCCATTGCCTGTGCTTATGCCCGTGCACGAGGAGCCGACCGTATGAGTTCCTATGGCGACTTCATTGCGCTGAGCGACACATGCGACCTCGCCACCGCCACACTCATCAAGCGTGAGGTGAGCGACGGCGTCATAGCACCCGACTACACCGAGGAGGCTCTGCAGGTGCTGCGCGACAAGCGTAAGGGTACCTATAATGTCATCAAGATAGATCCCGCCTATCGTCCTGCCCCCATAGAGCACAAGCAGGTGTTCGGCATCACCTTCGAGCAGGGACGCAACGAGGTGCGACTGGACGATCCTGCACTCTTCGAGAACATCCCCACACAGAACAAGTCGTTTCCCGAGGAGGCCAAGCGCGACCTCATGGTGGCTCTCATCACTCTGAAATACACGCAGAGCAACAGCGTGTGCTACGTGAAGGGTGGTCAGGCTATCGGCATAGGAGCCGGACAGCAGAGCCGTATCCACTGCACCCGCCTGGCTGGCACCAAGGCCGATACATGGTGGCTGCGCCAGCATCCGCGCGTGATGAACCTCCCCTTTGTGCCTGGCATTCGCCGTGCCGACCGCGACAACACCATCGACCTCTTCATTGGCGAGGACTATATGGACGTTCTGGCCGAGGGAGAATGGCAGAAGTTCTTCACCGAGAAGCCTGCTCCTCTCACACGTGAGGAGAAGCGCGAGTGGATAGCAAAGAACACCGGAGTGTCACTGGGCAGCGATGCCTTCTTCCCCTTCGGCGATAATGTGGAGCGTGCACACAAGAGCGGCGTGCAGTACATCGCACAGGCTGGCGGCAGTGTGCGCGATGACCATGTGATTGACACCTGTGACAAGTATGGCATTGCCATGGCATTCACGGGCGTGAGACTCTTTCATCACTAATCGGCACCCGCCTCTGCGGGCTGCATAAACACTATTCAGATGAGCAACCAGTACGGTGGAGACGATATAGATGCCATCATCCAGGGTGGTGGTATCACCTTCAAGGCCGGAGGCAAAGAGAAGCCTGCGGGCAAGGATGAAGGAAAGGTGCGCACCAAGGCCAAGCGCAAGCAGTATATCACGGGCGCACACGGAAGCGGTTCGGCCAAGAAGAAGGCCGACATTCGCACTAAGCGTGCCAACAGGCACAAGCATTGACCATTTCACACATCACAGATACCCGGCAGGGGCGGCACAGCAAATGTGTCGCCCCTGCTTGGTTCCTTCGGGAAGTGAAGAGCATCCCTGCGGGAAGTGAAAAGTGAAAAGTGCAAAGTGAAAAGTGGTCCCTTCGGGAAGTTAAAAGTGAAAAGCGCAAAGTGAAAAGTGGTTCCTGCGGGAAGTGAAGAGTGAAAAGTGAAGAGTGAAAAGTGCTGCGCGGGGATTCAAACAACGATGGGAAAAAAACGTAGTGCGGTGCATTGGCCGTCGCAGCGCGCTGCGTTGGGCTTTGCAGTGCCGTGCGTTGGTCATCGCAGCGTGCTGCAGTGGGGATGTGATTTTTCTTCCTTGTTTGGTGTGCATGCCTGCTTGAGGAGATTTGCCTTGCCTGCTTGTTTCCATTAGAACGCAGATGGGCAGAAGCAGGTGCGGTGGGGGAACCTGGTTTTCCTGCCGTAAGGGGTGTGGAGAGTGGGTTGCAGGAATACGACGGCAGCCCTGCCGTGACCGGTGAATGGGTCTGGCAGGGCTGCTGTCGTATTTTGCTTTGCTCAACATAGTGGCTAGGCCAGCCTGGTTCTGTGAACTGGATTTGGCCGTGCGGGGAGGATGGTCGGTTGCCGCTGCACTTTATCTGGCCTCGGCAGAATGCTTGTCTGCCTCATGCTTGTGCTCTTGGGGGTGTGCCGAATGCTCCTTCTCGTGCTCCTTGAGCAGTTCGTGGTGCTTCTCCTTGTCGGCCACGGTGATGTGTATCTGTCCGTTCTTCTGCTTGGTGAAGACCATCACCTCGCGCTTGATGGAGTGCTTGGCGTGGTCGTAGATCTTGGAGGAGTCGAAAGCCTTGCCGCGCACGCGGGTTTCGAAATGCAGGTGCTCGGTGGTGGCTCGGCCAGTCCGTCCGGTGAGCGCAATAGGCTGTCCGGCCTGCACCCACGTACCTTTCTTCACCAGGTTGCGCATGTTGTGGCTGTAGGCAGTCTCCAGTCCGTTGGCATGACGGAGCACTACGAAGTTGCCATAAGCGTAATAGGGGCCGCTCAGAATCACTTCGCCCGGGAAGGCGGCACGTATTGTGTCGCCCGCCTTGGTCTTGATGTCGGTACCGCCATGCCTGCGTGCACCGCCGAAGTGGCTTATTACCTTGCCTCCCGGGAGCGGGTAGCACCACTCCTCGTCGGCATAGTTGGCGAAGTTGATGGTGAACTGCCTCGACTTCTCAAAGGGGTCCTTGGCAGCTGCCACCCTCATCACCTGCCATTCGTCAATATCCACGTTATCCTCGTGCACCTCGTGGTGTTGCTGCGCAAAGCAGGTTGCCGCGAGGGACATGAGCAGTAGGGTGGTGCTGATGAGTCTTGTCATTGGTTGATGAATATGCCGTTCATGTTTCGCCCGGTGTTGATGGTTTCACGCCGTGCACTGTACAGCTCTGGGCTGCTCATGGTGCAGATGCCCTGGACGAAGATGTCCTCCACACCTGCCTCACGCAGTTGCCAGCGGTTGGCCTCCCACAGGTCTATGTGCCACTTCTCGCCTCCGCCGTTGCAGGGAAAGCGACGAGCAATGAGTTCCATGGGAAATCCTGCCTGCCGGAAAGCGTCATACACCTCGTCGCCCACCTCGAAGCGCTGCAGCGAGATGCCTGGTCCGATGATGGCGTGCATGTGCCGGGGGCGGTCGGTCATCAGGCTCACGGTGTGGGCGGCAATGCTTGCCACCGTACCGCGCCAGCCTGCGTGGACGGCTGCCACCATGTGCGTGCGGTCATCATAGAGCAATACGGGAATGCAGTCGGCTGTCTTGACACACACACACAAGCCGGGACGGTCGGTGAAGACTGCGTCTGTATCCTCGGGGCGGCCGGCCTGGCTCACCCTCAGGATGTGGCTCGAGTGTGTCTGTCGGGGCAGTGCAAGTTCCTCGGGATGCAACCCCAAATCCTCTACACTGCATCCGCGTCCGGTGGTGAAGGCCGTTACCCACTGTGGGGTGGGGTAGATGATGGGACTACTCATCTTCGTACTCGTAGTCCTCCAGGTCGTCGATGTCCTCTATGAGTTCGTCTTCGTCGAGTATCTCGATGTCCTCATCCTCGCCTTCGTCCTGCATCTCGGTGCGGAACCACTCTGGATCTTTGTTGCGGTGAACCAGCGTCTCGCTCTGTGCAATGGCCTGCAGCTTGTTGCTCTCGCTGTTGAGCTCCTTCCACAGGAGGTCTTTCAGCTCCTGGATACCCAGTCCCGCCACGGCACTGATGAACACGTGCGGTACGTCCTTGGGCAGTTCCTCGGCCAGCATATCCATGAGCTCCTGGTCCAGCAGGTCGCATTTGGTGATGGCCAGTACGCGCTGCTTGTCCAGCAGTTCGGGGTTGAAGGTGCTCACCTCGCGCAGCAGGATGTCGTATTCCCTGGCTATGGAGTCGGTGTCACCGGGCACCATGAAGAGCAGCAGCGAGTTGCGCTCGATGTGGCGCAGGAATCTCAGGCCCAGTCCGCGTCCTTCGGATGCCCCTTCGATGATGCCAGGGATGTCGGCCATGACGAATGACTGGTTGTCGCGATAGGATACGATGCCCAGCGACGGCTCCATGGTGGTGAAGGGATAGTTGGCTATCTTGGGTCGTGCACTCGACAGAGCGCTCAGCAGAGTGCTCTTGCCCGCATTGGGAAAGCCCACCAGACCCACGTCGGCCAGCAGCTTCAGCTCCAGCACCACGGTCATCTCCTGCATGGGTTCGCCAGGCTGTGCAAAGCGTGGAGCCTGGTTGGTGGAGGTGCGGAAGTTCCAGTTGCCCAGACCTCCTCTGCCGCCTCGCAGCAGCATCACCACCTGTCCGTCCTCGGTCACATCACACAGATATTCTCCTGTCTCGGCGTTGTAGGCCACTGTACCGCAGGGTACGTCGATGTATCTGTCTTCTCCCTTGGCTCCGGTACTGCGGCTTTGGCCACCGTTGCTCCCATGTCCGGCAAACACATGACGCTCGTAGCGCAGGTGCAGCAGAGTCCAGTAGTTGTGGTTGCCACGCAGATACACGTGTCCGCCTCTGCCGCCGTCTCCTCCGTCGGGCCCGCCGTTGGGGATGTACTTGGCGCGGTGCATGTGCATGGAGCCTCTGCCGCCCTTGCCCGAGCGGCAGCATATCTTCACATAATCAACGAAGTTCGACTCCGCCATCAGTTCTGTTGGTCAAGGAATGCAAAGATGCTGCCTATCATCTCCTCCTTTGAGGGGTGGTCGGCCCAGCGGAATGTGTGGCGCATGCCTTCCTTCTCAAACCACTCTGCCAGTGGGGCAGTCTGGTTGTGATATACCTCGAAGCGCTTGCGTATAGTCTCCTCATTGTCATCGGCGCGGCCCTGTTCCTTGGCGCGGTTGAGCAGTCGTGCCATCAGAATGTCCTCGCTCACGATAAGCTCGATCATCACTCCCATCTCGTGTCCACGTTCTGCCAGCATCTGCTTCAGTGCCTCAGCCTGTGCGATGGTACGGGGGAAACCGTCGAATATCACTCCCTTGCCGGCGGGCATCTCGTCGTATGTCTTGGCCAGGATGTCTATCATGAGGGCATCGGGGATGAGCTGTCCGTTGTTGATGTAGCCCTGTGCCATCTTGCCCAGTTCGGTCTCTGCCTTGATTTGTGCACGCAGTACATCGCCTGTGCTGATGTGTCCCATGCCGTACTTCTCTACAATCATGTCGCTGTAGGTGCCCTTTCCTGATCCGGGAGCACCGAAGATGATGATGTTCTTCATAATCTTTTTACCTGTATGTAATATGTGTTTGTATATCCTGTCTTTCGCCTTTGCGGCTGGTTGTATGCTTCTTGAGTCAGACGAGTGTGTAGATGTCGCGTGTGTTGCGGCCGAATCCGTCGTAGTCCAGACCATATCCCACGATGAAGTCGTTGGGTATCTCCAGGCAGCAGTAGCGTATGTCCAGCTGTGCCTGCAGCTTGCCGGGCTTGAGCAGCAGGGTGCACACGTCGATGCTGCTGGGGTTCTGCTTCTTGAGTGTCTCCAGCATGTGCACCATGGTGACACCTGTATCCACGATGTCTTCCACCACGATGACGGGCCTGCCGGTAATATCTACGTTGAGTCCGATAAGTTCTCTGATGGCGCCGGTGGTCTGTGTTCCCTCGTAGGAGGCAAGCTTCACGAATGAGATTTCACAGGGCAGATCCACCTCTCTCAAGAGGTCTGCGGCAAAGATGAAAGAGCCGTTCAGTACTGCCAGGAATATGGGCTTCTGGCCCTTGTAATCCTCGTTGATACGTGCCGCTACGGCCTTCACCCGCTGCAGGATTTCTGCTTCGGGGATTGATATGGCAAAGTTCTTGTCCTTTACCTGAATGGTTTGTCTGTTGCTCATGACGTATGTGTAATGTTGCGCAAAATTAACAAAAAAACTCCACAGAGGGGTGCAAAGGGACGAAATTCTTGCTGTGGAGTGCTATCATGTACGATGGAAAGCAGTACCTTTGCAGTATGACAAGCCGAATGACACCCCTGGACGTGGCCCGGATGCTGCGTCTCCGACCCGAAACAGCCCACAAGGGCACCATGGGTCATGCTCTGCTGGTGGCAGGCAGTGCGGGTGTGGGCGGATGTGCAGTATTGGGCGCCGAGTCGTGCTTGCGCTCTGGTGTGGGCAAACTGACGGTTTGCACGCCCGAGTGCAACAGGCTGCTGCTCCAGCTTTCCGTGCCTGAGGCGGTGCTTCGGCTGCTTCCCCATGGGGGAGATGACGGAGCATCATGGGAGGCTGAGGAGTTTGCCCGGTGGCAGGCTGTTGGCATCGGCCCCGGAATAGGCTTTCTTGCCGTGGGCTTGATGCACGATGTGGCGGAACGCTCAGCAGGCTTGCCCATGGTGGTGGATGCCGATGCGCTGCGCATCCTGGCGGTTCATCCCGAATGGATGCCTATGCTGCGCGGCCGTGCGGTGCTCACTCCTCATGGCGGTGAGATGCAGGCTCTTGCGAGCGGCATACTGCATGCCGATGCGCCGCTGCACACTGACAGCATGCTGCTGGCAGTCGCCGGGCGGTTGGCCACAGAGTTCCGGGTGTGCGTGGTGCTCAAAGGACATCCCACCCATGTGTGCCATCCCGACGGCCACATCACACTCTGTCCGCGCGGCAATGCCGGAATGGCCACTGCCGGATCGGGTGACGTGCTTACGGGCATCATCACAGGGCTGCTGGCGCAGGGCTATGGACCCGACGAGGCAGCCTGCCTGGGTGTGTGGCTGCATGCCACTGCAGGCGACCTGGCAGCCCGGCAGATGGGACAGGAAGCCATGCTGGCAAGGGACATCACGGTGCACTTGGGCGAGGCGTGGAGCGAACTGCGCGAGTGCCTACAGACGAGATAAAAGACAATGCAAGATATGAACATCAGAAGAAACATTGCCCTGGCCATGCTCCTGGCAGCAGGCTTGGGCGTACAGGCTCAGACGGAGGTGACAACCTTTGTGCCTGGCAGCACACTGGAGGGAATATCCTACTTCCTCCCACGCACTGCTTTCCGGGTGACCATAAAGGCAGACAAGACAGTGACCAAGCCCGGTGACTTCCACAAGTACGCCGAGCGTTACCTGCACCTCAACCGTGTTCCCACCACCGAGAGTGTGCGCTGGGAGATAAAGAGCATCACGCTGGAACCCTATGGTGTACCCGACAAGACCAAGGCCTACAGCATCAAGCTCCGCAGCAAGACAGTGGCTCCCCTGGTGGGATTGAGCCGCGACGGACTCCTGCTCAGCATCAATACCGATGCCGACGAGAGCACTTTGCCCGCTCTGCCACAGGCATCCCAAGACCCTGCACCCGCTGATCCCCGTGCCTATATGACGCAGGAGATACTGGCGGCTGGCAGTGTGGCCAAGATGGCGGAACTCTGTGCGCAGGAAATCTATGATATACGCGAGAGCCGAAACGCCCTGGTGCGTGGCGAGGCCGACAATACTCCCAAGGACGGTGCACAGCTGCAGCTCATGCTCAGCCAGTTGGCTCAGCAGGACCAGGCACTCACCTCGCTCTTTGCAGGCACCACACACACCACCCACGAGGTGTTCTCCATGACCTACGACCCCACGCAGGAGACAGCACGCGACATTCTGTTCCGCTTCTCCCACAAGCTGGGTGTTCTGGGGCAGGATGACCTGGCAGGCGACCCCATCTACATCAGTGTGAAGCGCACCGAAACACTGCCCGCCACTGTGGTGGACGAGCAAGTGGCCAAGAAGAAAGCCAAGATGGAGAAGGGGGTATATTATAATGTACCCGCACGCGGAAAGCTCCGCGTCTTTGATGCAGACAAGGAGTACTGCACGCTGGAGACGCCTATGGGGCAGTTTGGCAGCGTGGAGATTCTCTCCAACCTCCTCTTTGACAAGAAGACCAATACCAAGGTGACTTTCTTCCAGAACACAGGTGGAACCAAGGACGTGATGGAGTGACCGGCCAGTGGTACGGACGTGAACAAACAGTGGAACAACAACCAAACAGCTAAGACAATATGAAGAAAATACTTATGATGGCTGCTGTGATGGCAGTGGCTATCGGTGCAAATGCACAGAAGAAGGAGTATCCCAAGCAGGAGGAAATGAAGCCCGGCATGTCGGAGTACTGGACTCCACAGCCCAAGATTGTGACTCCCGGTGACGAGAAGACTTCTTCGGCACCCGATGATGCCATCGTCCTCTTTGATGGCAAGGACCTCTCGGCCTGGACCAACGGCGATGGCAAGGAAGAGGCAGGATGGACCGTGAAGAAGGGCATAATGACTGTGGATAAGAGCAAGGGCGATATCAAGACCAAGGAGAAGTTCGGCAGCTTCCAGCTTCACCTTGAGTGGCGCGTGCCTGAGGGTATCACAGGCGAGAGCCAGGCACGTGGCAACAGCGGTGTATTCCTGCAGGACATGTACGAGGTGCAGATTCTGGACAACTATCAGAACGAGACCTATGTCAATGGTATGGTGGGAAGTATCTACAAGCAGACTCCTCCAATGGCCAACGTGATGCGTAAGCCCGGCGAGTGGAACGTGTTCGACATCATCTACACAGCTCCTGTCTTCAAGGAGGATGGCACTTATCTCTATCACCCCTATGTGACTGTGATACAGAACGGAGTGGTGCTGCAGAACCATACCGAGATATGGGGTACCACTGAGTATATCGGTTGGCCTCGTGTCGTGAAGCACGGCGACGGCCCCATCCGCCTGCAGTCTCATGGCGACCCTAGTGCTCCCTTGAGCTTCCGCAACATCTGGGTGCGCAAACTCTAAGTGCCAGTCCAGGCTCGCAGGACCATTTACCGGCGGCACTGCCCATGTTCTCCCACGGGAGAGCGGGCAGTGCCGCCGGTCATATAGAGTAAAACGGAGCGGCATGACAACTGCTCCTCATGATGTACCAAAGCGCTTTGCAGGCAGAAGAAGGCGCTTTTACTAAACTCAGTATAATATGGAAAGGGAAAAGGAAATCTTCAGAGTCACCATCTGGGGCGGCATTATCAATGTGGTGCTGCTCGTTGTGAAGTTCGTCGCAGGTATCTTCGGCCATTCGGCTGCCATGATAGCTGATGCCGTACATTCGCTTACTGACTTTGCCACAGACGTGGTGGTGCTCATCTTCGTACACCTTGGCAACAAGCCTGCTGACCGCGATCATGACTATGGGCACGGTAAATATGAAACCCTTGCAACGGCCATCATCGGCACCTCGTTGCTGGCTGTAGGCGTGCTGATATTCTGTTCGGGTGCCGGCAAGACGTGGCGCGTAATCCAGGGTGAGATGCTGCCCAGCCCGGGCAAGGTGGCTCTGGTGGCTGCTGTGGCAAGTATCGTGCTCAAGGAGTGGGCTTATCGCTTCACCGTGAAGGTGGGCAAGCGATGCCAGTCAGAGGCAGTGGTGGCCAACGCCTGGCATCATCGCAGCGATGCTCTCTCCTCGGTGGGTACCATGATAGGCATAGGTGGCGCCATCCTCTTGGGCAACCGCTGGACGGTGCTTGACCCCTTGGCATCCATCGTGGTAAGTGTCTTCATAGTGAGAGCTGCATGGCAACTGATGATGGAGAGCATGAAGGAACTCACCGAAGCCAGTCTGTCCGACGAGGATGAGGCTGTCATCATGCACATCGCAGCCAGTGAGCCTGGTGTGAGCGAGGTGCACAATCTGCGCACACGACGTGTGGGCAACCGCATAGCCATAGAGATGCATGCCCGCATGCTGGGTTCCACACCACTTGTCGAAGCACACCTGCATGCCACTGCCATCGAGCATCGGATCAAGGAGCACTTCGGTCCCGATACCCTCGTCAGCATCCATCTGGAGCCAGTCAAGGAGAAGAGTGCGTCTGCGTGAAGGGTCAAAAAGTCGATTGAAAGCATCCCATGGAAGTCTGTCAGGGAGAAAACGGACGGGCGGCAGAAAACTGCCTTGAAAAAGTATCCAAGGATACTTTGCAATGTATCCAAGGATAAATCGCCAAGTATCCAGTATTACTTTGCCAAGTATCCTTGCTTCGTTTTTTCACGCTCTCTGCCCCTTTGTCTTCTGGATTTCATTAGAAGCTTTTTCTTGGCATAAACGGAATCGGTAGTCAGTGTTGTAAAAGTCATACTGAATCTGTTGTCATTTTCATTTGATTTGCACTGCTCCTGTTGACACTCCTTCCCCTTCTGTGGGTGCTAGGGGTGAGTCAGGAACGTGGAAGCCGCTTGGGTATGTTCATGGTGCAGATGTGCGGACTATCCTAGGGCAACTGAAAACAGGTTCGGCATCCTTCTGCAGAGGCGACTTGTTGCGGAAGGAAGAATGGGCGGAAAAGAGTAGGGGAGGCAAACCAGACGGTTTGCCTCCCCTTGTTGGTTATGCTGCTTGCACGTACGATGCCGTGCCAGTGAGCGATGGATTACAGCTTGTCGTTGCTGCCCAGCACATCCACAATCTTGTGAATGTACATCTTCTTCATGTTCTCACGTGCAGGCTTCAGGTACTGACGGGGATCGAAGTCTCCGGGATGCTCCACAAAGTGCTTGCGGATAGCAGCTGTCATGGCCAGACGAGAGTCAGAGTCGATGTTGATCTTGCACACTGCGCTTCTGCTTGCCTCACGCAGCTGCTCCTCGGGGATACCTACTGCGTCGGGCAGCTTGCCGCCGTACTTGTTGATAGTATCTACCTCGTCCTGAGGAACTGAAGATGATCCGTGGAGCACGATGGGGAATCCAGGGAGCTGCTTCTCAATCTCGTGCAGGATGTCGAATGCCAATGGAGGAGGCACGAGCTTACCTGTCTTGGGGTCACGTGTGCACTGTTCGGGAGTGAACTTGTAGGCTCCGTGGCTTGTGCCAATAGAGATAGCCAGGCTGTCGCAGCCGCTGCGTGTGCTGAAGTCAACTACCTCCTCGGGCTTTGTGTAGTGAGAAACCTCAGCGGCAACCTCGTCCTCTACACCAGCCAGTACGCCCAGCTCAGCCTCAACGGTAACGTCGTACTGGTGAGCATACTCTACCACCTTCTTTGTCAGAGCGATGTTCTCCTCGTAGGGAAGAGAAGAGCCGTCGATCATCACGCTGGAGAAACCGTTGTCGATGCAGTCCTTGCAGAGCTCGAAGCTGTCACCGTGGTCGAGGTGCAGCACGATCTGGGGATGCTCGCAGCCCAGTTCCTTTGCATACTCAACAGCGCCCTGAGCCATGTAGCGCAGGATGGTACCGTTGGCATAGTTGCGTGCGCCCTTAGACACCTGCATGATAACGGGTGACTTGGTCTCCACTGCAGCCTGCACGATAGCCTGCATCTGCTCCAGAGTGTTGAAGTTGAAAGCGGGGATAGCATAGCCACCCTTCACTGCCTTGGCAAACATCTCACGGGTGTTCACCAGACCCAATTCCTTGTAACTTGTCATTTCTTTGAAGTTTTAATATTATTGGAATATCTGTTTGTCTTTTCTCCTCTTTGCCTTACGGCACTGCAAAATTAGCACAAATATGGGGAATAGGCTCGCCCGAGGGCGCGTTTTTTCTCCGTTATGGCTTTTTGTGTGCCTGATGGGCTTACAGTTCCTTCACAAAGTAGGTCACTGTGGGCAGGTGGTCGCTGTAGCCGTCGAGCCATACGCCGCCTGCTGTGGTGCGCAGAGGACTGCCTTTGTACTTGCCTTCCTGCTGGATGAGATAGTCGCGGCGGAAGATGTGCCAGGAGTGCAGAGTGAGGTGCTTGTAGTCCTTGGACTTCTTCACATCGAGCAGGTTACGGCTCATTACGATTTGGTCAAAGAGGTTCCAACCGCCCTTGTAGGAGAGTGTTCCCTGTCCCTTGTCGCGCAGAATGGCCCACCAGGGGTTGAAGAAATCGTGCTTGCCCACGTCTTCCATCTTCTTCTTGGCTCCCAGGAATTTGGCCATTGACGTGTTGTCGGGGTCGTCGTTCATGTCACCCATCACTACCACACGCATGTCGGGATCGGCCTTCATGATGCTGTCCGTCATGTGGCGCACCTGCTTGCCGCCCCAGTCACGGAACTTGCCTTCGGCACCTCGGCTTGGCCAGTGGCACACCACAAAGGTGATGTCGTCGCCTGCCAGTTTGCCCTGCACGGTGAGGAAACCGCGTGTGGCGTGTGTGGTATCGCCGTTTTCATAGATGTATGGCTGCAGCCAACTCTTCTCGGGAGTGAAGAAGCGGGGGTTGTAGAGCAGCGCGCAATCGATACCGCGCTTGTCTGGGCCCTCGATGTGGATGTACTTGAAGCCTCTTTCCTTCATCTTGGGCTGGTTGGTGAGGTCGCGCATCACGTTGTCGTTTTCCACCTCGGACAGCCCGATTACGCTGGCTCCTATGCCGGGCAATTTGTCCTGTCCGATTTCCAGCAGCACCTTGGCCATGTTGGCGAGCTTGTGCTCATACTTCATCTTGTTCCAGTGATACGAGCCGTTAGGCAGGAAGTCATAGTCGTTCTTGCCAGCATCGTGGATGGTGTCGAAGAGGTTCTCCTGATTGTAGAAGCCCACTGCATAGCATCCGAACTTCTTCTGCGCAAAGGCCGACGGCACGATGACCATCAGGAGCGCAAGCAACAGGAATGCCTTTCTCATTTTCGTTGTAGTTCTCATGTTGACGTTTTCCTTTTCCCACAAAGGTAATTCCTTTTCGCGAAACAGCAAGGCATCTGTCTCCTTTTTCTCAGTTTCTGCAGCATCATAATAATATTGTTCGCGCGCGCGTACCTTTATTATATAAACGCGGGAGTAACATTTCAGTGTCAGAAAAGCCCGCTCTGCAAGGTATTTTCGTGCTTTGTAGGTTAAAATTAAGAGAAATCCTACGCGGAATGCAATATTTTTAGTTACTTTGCACTGCTTAGACAAACTGACAACATAAAGAATAAGATATGAGAAAGGAATTTCTGACGGCAGTGCTGCTGACAGCATCTGCCTTGCAGGCTAATGCGCAGGTGAATACTTCGGAGACGGAGAAGGACCTGAAGCAGGACAATGCCGCCTTTGTCTTCACGGAGTCGCAGTTGGGCGAGGATGAGGATATGACACAGAACGTGATTATGATGAGCTCAAACAGCAACGTCTATACGAGCAACGTAGGATATCTGTGGAGCCCCGCAAGATTCAAGTACCGCGCCTATAACAGCCGCTATAGCGATGTGTATATGAACGGTGTGAATGTCAACAACGGCGAGACCGGACAGTTCAACTATTCCACTGTGGGCGGTATGAATGACGCTACACGCAGCATCGACGCTTCGTCTCCTTTCGAGGCAAACAGCTTTAGCATGGCCGGTCTGGGCGGCAGCAACAACTATAACTTCCGTGCCAGCAACTATGCTGCAGGCAACAAGGTGACCCTTTCGGGCGCTAACCGCAACTATACTCTGCGCGGCATGTACACCTATGCCAGCGGACTGAGCCAGAAGGGTTGGGCTTTCATGGGTACCGTGGGTTATCGCTGGGCTGATATGGCCACCAGCAATGTGGAGGGCAACTTCTACAATAGCCTGGCCTATTTCCTGAGCGTGCAGAAGGTTTTCAACGAAAAGCATTCACTCAACCTGGCCACTTGGGGCAACCCCACAGAACGTGCCCAGCAGGGTGCCAGTACCGATGAGGCTTACTGGCTGGCTGATAACCGCCAGTACAACCCCTACTGGGGATACCAGGACGGCAAGAAACGCAACAGCCGCGTAGTGAACAACTTCGAGCCAAGTGCGCTGCTCACATGGGATTACCAGATAAAGGAAAACATGAAGCTGACTACCAGCGCTTTCTTCAAATATGCCATGTACAGCAGCACCAAGCTGAACTACAACGGACAGAACCCTGCTCCTGACTACTGGAAGAACTTCCCCAGCAACTATGTGAACGTATGGGACCAGGATGCAAATGCCGATTGGTCGGGATGGCAGGAAAGCTACGACTACTGGACAGCCAGCAAGCGTAACCGACAGATCAACTGGGACAAGCTCTACTATACCAACCAGCAGCTCAACTCCACAGGCAAGGATGCTGTGTATTGGGTAGAAGCAAAGCACAACGACCATATGGTGACCAACCTGGGAAGCACCTTCGACTGGGACATCAACCGCACTACCAAGTTCCGCGCAGGTGTCCAGCTGGCCTCCAACAAGGGTATGCATTACACCACCATGGAGGATATGTTGGGTGCACAGAACTTCCACAACCTCAACACATATGCTATCGGCGAGTATGCCAGCAGCGACCCCCGTGTGCAGTATGACCTCAACAACCCCAACGGAGTGGTGCGTGAGGGTGACCGCATGCGTTATGACTATGATTTGTGGAACCAGAGCGCACGCATCTGGGCTGGCATCACCAAGGACAAGGGCATCAGTCACAACTTCCTCACAGCCAAGATAGGCGGCACCCAGATGTGGCGTAATGGCTACATGAACAATGGTATGTGTGCCGGATATAGCTACGGAAAGAGCGGTACAGGCTATTTCCTCGATGGCGGCTTCAAGATGGGAACAACCCTCAATCTGAGTAAGGGCAACGCCATCAACCTGGGTGTGGGCTATGAGGCACGTGCTCCTCAGGCCAGCGTAGCATTCGAGAGCCCCGAGATGAACAACAATTTCGTGGAGAACCTGTCCAATGAGAAGATTGCTTCAGCCGAGTTGGGCTACTCTTACAATGGCAGTTGGCTGCGTGCCAACCTTACCGGCTACTTCACCCACAGCTATGATGGAGCCGAGTGGCAGAACTTCTACAATGACGATGTAAACTCCTTCACCTACAACAGCTTCAATGGTGTTGAGAAGAACTACTATGGTGCAGAGCTCGGTCTGACATTCAAGGTGACCAGTTCGTTCGACATCAATCTGATCGGCACATGGGCTGAGGCAGAGTATGCAAGCAACACCGATGTGACCTATATGATAAGCACAAGTGCCGAGCGCAAGACTGACGTGTGCTACAACAAGGGTATGCACGAGAGCGGAACACCTCTGGCAGCTGCAAGTCTGGGACTCAACTACCGCGTGAAAGGCTGGTTCCTGAGTCTGATAGGCAACTACTACGACCGCATCTATCTCGCTTACAGCACCAACCGTCGCTATGAACAAAACATGGTCAATGCAGGTCTGCAGCAGAATGACGGCTCTTTCGACGTGCCTTCACAGGCCAAGGGTGACGGCGGATTCATGCTGGATGCAAGCATCGGAAAGCAGTTCCGTGTGGCTCACAAGCCTCTCAGCGTGAACCTCATGCTCACCAACATCCTCAACAATCGTGGCATCACCACTGGCGGATATGAGCAGAGCCGCTCCAACTACAGCGTCAACAGCACTACAGGAGCCACCTCACAGCGCACATACTCCTTCTCTCGCAACCCGAAGAAGTACTATGCACAGGGCTTCAACTTCATGCTGAATTTCAACTACCGCTTCTAATCTGCGGCCTATATACATTATATAATATATATCAGAACAACGTAATATGAAGACCAAGAATATTCTCCTCGCCGCATGTATGCTGGCTGGCGGTATGCTGATGACAGCCTGCATGGACGGTGACTGGGATGCTCCCAGCAACCAGAACCCGCCTTACGGCAACAATGAGATAGACACCACATCGGCTGGCATGATTACCATCTCCGACATCCGACGCATGTATCCTGCCTATGCAACGAACAACAGCGTGACAGAGATGACACAGGAAGGCCGCCTGAAGTGCTATGTGACCGGCAATGACATCGAGGGCAACCTCTACAACAGCATTGCTGTGCAGGACGAGAATGGCGATGCACTTATCATTGCCATCAGCGAGGGCAGCCTCTTCGGTTACCTGCCCGTGGGTCAGGAAATCGTCATCGATACCAAGGGACTCTATATTGGCGGTTATGGTTCACAGCCTCAGATAGGCCAGCCCTATCAGAAGAATGCCACCAGCCAGCCTTATGTGAGCCGCATGGCATCCAGCCTGTGGGCAGCACATGTGCGTCTTTTGCCCACCAAGAAGACTGATATCCAGATACCCCGCTATACGGCTGCCCAGCTCAAGGCACTTGACATGAACACCAACTGCGGTAAGCTGATGACAGTGACCGGAGTGGAAATCAACGGTGCTGACGGCAAACTCACTTGGGCAAACAAGAAGAATGCGCAGAACAATACTGTGAGCCTCTACTTCAAGGGTGAGAATGCAAACATGATGGTCTATACCAGTTGCTACAGCGACTTTGCCAATGCAGTGGTGCCCACAGGCAAACTCAACCTCACAGGTATATGGAAGCGCTTCAACAACAAGTGGGAGCTTATCCTGCGCAGCGAGGCTGATATCGAGGTGGCCGAATAAGTGAGCCAAGACAGACGAATACGTATTATTTAACAATAAAACCAATTAAAGCAATGAAAAAGATCTTTAAGGCATTGGCCCTGGCATTGGCTGGCGCTATGTTTATGGTGGCTTGTGACGACACTCCTGCTCCTTACAATCCTAATCCCGGTGGCGGTGAAGGCGGCAAGGACACTACTATCGTTACAGAGAAGAAAATCACATGTGCCGAGGCAGCGGAGCTGTGCGGTAAGTTGACCGATGGCTCACAGTCTGCTGAGACCTATGTGATTACAGGTTACATCACTGATGTGTTTGCCAATATCAACAACAATCAGCAGTCTTTCTGGATGGCTGACACCAAGGACGGTGGCAAGGTGGTTCAGGCTTTCTGGGCTAATTTCCCCGAGGGCGTAGAGAAGTTCACCGTAGGTTCTAAGGTGACTATCACAGGTAAGTTGCTCAAGTATGTGAAGCCTGATGGTACAGTGATTACCGAGGTGAAGAACCCAACCGTGGTAATCAAGGAGCAAGGCGGCGATGAGACACCCGACCAGCCCATAGAGGGAACTCCCGCTGGTACAGGCGTTGAGACTGATCCCTACAACGTGGCAGGTGCTCTCACTTACATCCAGAATCTCCCTGCAGACGAAAAGCCCGAGGCATCGGTTTATACCAAGGGTGTTATCTCTGAGGTGGTGAGGATGGGTGAATCCGGTTCTATCCAGTTCAAGATGCAGGACAAGAACGTGAACAACAGCCTGCTGGTGTATTTCTGCAACAACCTGGGTGATGTTCCCTTCAAGGCTCTGACCGACCTGAAGGTGGGCGACGAGGTAGTTGTTTGCGGTAAGGTAGTCAACTTCAAGGGCAACACTCCCGAATATGCTCCTGGTGCTTGCCTGGTATCCCTCAACGGCAAGACCGAGGGTGAGGGCGGTGGCAGCACTCCTGGTGGCGAGGAGAAGCCCGGCGAAGGCAACACTATAGTGATGTCTGAGGCTTACAGCAGCTGCACCGATGGTAGCGTTGAAGCAGGTACAATCACATTCGGAGATGCAACCATAACTTTCGAGAAGAACGATGGCAACAATGCTCCTATGTACTATTTTAACAAGAAAGAATCTCTTCGCTCAGTGAGAATGTATGCCAAGAACTCTATGGAGATGACTGCTACCAAGAACATTGCCAAGGTGGTTATCAATTGCGCTGCTCCTTACAAGGGCACCAACTACAATGGCAACGATCAGATGACTACCACTGCCGGTACTATCAGCAAGTCTGCTGACAAACTCTCGGTTACTATCGATGGCATCAACAGCAAGTCATTCACTCTTGCTAATGAATATACCGAAAACATCAAGGGAACTCAGTTGCGTATTGTCAGCATGACCATCACTTATGCTGAGTAAGTAAATCCTGATACAGACAATTAAGGAAGATAGAGGGCATGCGCATGGTCGCGTGCCCTCATTTCTTTTCTTTTTTCTTCAGAAACATTTGGCAGATAAGGTAAAGTGCTGTAACTTTGCACCCTGAAAATTAGTTTAATCCGTCCCTTATCCACTTCCTGACGCAAGGCAGGGAACTCGGGGACACAAAAAAGAAATGGAAAAATGAAGAAAGGACTGCATCCCGAAAACTATCGTCCCGTTGTGTTCAAGGACATGAGCAATGGCGACATGTTCCTGAGCCGCTCAACCTGCAAGACCTCTGATACTGTTGAGTTCGAGGGAGAGACTTATCCCGTGGTTAAGCTTGAAATCTCTAGCACTTCTCACCCCTTCTACACAGGTAAGAACAAGTTGGTGGATAGCGCTGGTCGCGTTGATAAGTTCATGAGCCGTTACGCTCGTTCAAAGAAGTAATACCCCTCACCCGAGCCATAGGCCCGTGTGGGAAGGCATACAGACAAAGGTGTGGATACATGCGCATGTATCTGCACCTTTTGCCGTTTTTCACTCCAGAAGGCTCCGGATGAACTAAGACTATATGATGAAGAAATATCTGTTTGTGCTGGCAGCCGTATTGCTTGCCGCATGCAATGACGACAATCCGTTGGCACCATCCACTGGCGGCACTCCCAATGCCAACAGCAACGCCGGACTTGTCACCCAGAAGAAAGCACTCTACCGCACTGAGTCGTCTGCCACTGATGTGCAGAAGGTGGCCAACAGGCTCGAGATGCCCCGTCTGCAGGGTGGTACGCAGAACCTCTTTGTGGTTCACACCCTCAGCAATGGCGTGGTGAACTACAGCATGGAGTATGACTGCACGCTGAAGGCAAACCGCTGGACTGCCTACCAGTGGTATGCCGGACTGAGTTCCAAAGAGGAGAACTGGAACCGTAGCAACTGGCGTAATGGTGAGAGCTTCAATGGCTACACGGGCTACAGTGGCCCTTTCCAGCCCGACCCATTGCTGCCCAAGCAGTATCAGACAACCCTTGAGGATCATACACGCAATGGCTATGACCGCGGGCACATGCTGGGTTCGGCCGACCGCCTGAACTCCAAGGAAGCCAATGGGCAGACATTCTATCTGTCCAACATGCACCCTCAGTTGGACGGGTTCAACCAGGGCGGCATCTGGTACAACCTGGAGAACCGCCTTCGCAACGAGTATGACAAGAACTCCTTCCGCGATACCCTCTACGTGGTGAAGGGCGGTACGATAGGCAAGGGCCAGTATTCGCTGGCCAAGAACAAAGTGCCGGTGCCCCGTTACTTCTATATGGCCATCCTCTGCAAGAATGGCGAGAAGACCCAGGGAGGTTACAAGGCCATCGCCTTCTGGATGGAGCACAAGGCCAACAACGACACCGACTTTGCCAAGTATGCCATCAGCATCGACGAGTTGGAGAAGCGTACCGGCATCGACTTCTTCTGTAACCTCCCCGATGACATAGAGCATCAGGTGGAGAGAAATCTGGTGCTGGGAGCCTGGGGACTGAGATAAACAACTGTCCCGATTGCCCCCGTAACGTAAGGCAGGTTTCTTGCCCCTAAAATGTATGTTGGCATACTTTGCCAGGCATCTTGACTGCTTCGGCAGACGATCTCAACATTTTTGTCCAACAAATACCAATTAGTGCATTAGGAGAGAAGGCTCCTGGTGCACTTTTTGTTTGTCTTCTGGATGGAGAAGACTCTCTTCGCCACCGTCCAACCCAAGGCTGGACGGTGGATGAAGCTTGGATACTTTTGCATCGCAGTATATATTCTCTGACCGTCCAGCCTTGGGTTGGACGGTGGGGGATAACTTCTCTCCTGATTTGAAGACCTACTGGAAGTGCCGAAGAAGCCTTCATCTCCTTGTTCGTCAATCGGCTTTCCTTGTACAGCCTCGATATTACCATCAGCGAAAGGATATGGTGTGAGCCATCCCAGGACCGGTCGCTGCCATCCCAAGACTTTTCTGCATCATGGATGAAGAAGTGCTTGAAGCTGTGGCTGACGAATCTGATGAACTAGCTCATATACGCGAATTATATGGATGTAAAACGGTGAGTCAAGGACTCCCCGAAACTAGAATCAACAAGTATCCTTGCTGGCTTACGAATGCCAGCAAGGATTTATTTGCGGGTAGCCCAAAATGTTTCAAAAAGTAACCGACTACACTTTGCTAAGTATCCTTGCTTCGTTTCTTTGCCTTTCCCGCATCGCCTTTTCTGGAACTTCATCAGGCACTCCTTCTTTTCCTGAACTGAAAGCGTAGTCAATGTCTTGAAAGCCATACAGAATCAGTTGTCACTTGCATGACAATCGTGCTGCTCCTGTTGACGCTTCTGCCCCCTCTATAGAGGAGTTCACCTGTACTGCAGTTTGTTTGAGCTGATTCATGGTACAAATGTTTGGGTATCATGTAACACACCTATAATACCCAGTTTCTGCATCCTTTAGTCTTGTTTGCCGATTAGCTCCCTTGTGGCTGCGGTAACGTTCCCTTGGATATCCTTGTGATATTGGAGTGTCAGTAAATCAGCATATTATAAGTGTTTCTGCAGCAGCGGTCCTTGCCGATGCTGTAATCTTGAATGATGAGCGGAAGTGTATGGGAAGCCCGACAGATACCTAAAGGTAGGTATGTGTGTTTTACGGATTTTTGAGTATTGCGCTGCCTGAGTAAGTTTACTACCTTTGCAGCCTCAAAAGGAAAGTGGCTTACAATAAGCCGCTCAAATACAGAAGAAATCTTACTCATTATTACTTTTATATAAATATGAAGAAAATCCTTACTCTCGCTTTCGCCACCTTCTTGGCAGGTAACCTTATGGCCCAAATGCACGGAGCATTGCATTTTGCAGGCGTTTCATCAGTGAATGTGATGACCACGAATATAGAGAACGCAAGTGATACCGTAAAGTTTGAAATGGCAAGCATGACAGCCGGCAGCATCACACTCCCTGCCATGAAGGGTATGGCCACCATTCCCTCCTTCACTATAGGCAATGTGGCTTTCACTATGGGCCAAAACCATGTCATCACCTTTGCCGACCAGCCCTTCACCTCCAAGGTTACAGTCGATGGCTACGAGAAGACGATCACCGGCACTTCTGTATCGGGCACCTACAATATGTCCGATAATTCATTCTCGTTGAAGGTGGTATTCCAATATGGCGCTATGCCCTTCAGTTTGACTTACAACATAAAGGCTTACTATGTGAAGACTGTGACAAGCGCCATCACAGTCAATGTGGGTGGAGCATTCGAGTATGCCAATGAGAGTGTCAGCTACAATGTGCGCAAATATATGGACGGCAATGTCCAGAAAGTGGATGTGGAGATTCCTACTTATACCCTGGCCAACACAGTGATGGGCAATCTCACTCTGGGTACATATACCGTGAAGGGTCTGATCTACGATGAGGCGAAGGGCGGATTCTATCGTGACTATCGGAACGATGGTTTGTCTTTCCACTTCATGGCAGAGAATGGCGGCAAAAAGACCATGGATGGAAACTATTCGTTCAATGATACGAAAGACAATAATATCCTTGTGAAATATAACGGTAGCCAGGTAGCCGATATTGTGAACACTTTCCAGATGGGAGCTATGCCTTTCGCTATCGTCAGCAAGTTCAACACTCAGACCACAGGCATTGCTTCAGTGAATAGCAACCGAAAGAATGACGGCAAGATGTACAACCTGCAAGGACAAGTGGTGGGCGAAAGCTACAAGGGCATAGTTATCATAAACGGGAAGAAAATCCAGAAGAAATAACATGCAACCCAAGTTGCAGACATGATTGCTCATAAATGAAGAATTGGACTAGCAAAAACCTTCTTGAAAAGGCTTTTGTCGTGATGTGCATATTGAAGCTCACTGCTTGCACTGGCATTCTTGACAACATATACGACCACCCGAAGGAGATAGTGCCGGCCAGAGGACAGATTGTGGTTGACGCTACCAGCTGGAGCGATTGGTATTATGTTGACCTGCACCGGCTGCATCAGCTCACCGTAGATGGCGACGAGGAAGCTTTGCTTAAGGCTCAGACAGAGTTCGCGGCTTATCCTATCCCCATGGAGCCCACCGGCGACAAGGTGACAACTCCCGCCAATGACAGGAAGCCGGGACAATACATGTACTGGTTCGATGTGTTGGGAGTAGGCATCACGAACAGCCGCTTTTCTTATTATCAGCCAACAGCCGCACAGACAGACCCCGATGACTGGACCTTTGCTGTGCATCGCAACAACGTAAGGACCAATGGTGGAGCTGTGCTGGAAACCGCTTATACTTCTATGGACGAGTTGCCTGAGAGCAGCGAAGCTTTCCGCAATATGAAGTTCACAGGGGATGAATGGACGGAAAACGAAGTGTGGGACAGTCAGGAGCAGATGCTTCTGGGTAATGTGCCGTCCCAAGGCATTGAGATAAACAAGGTGCTGTCATCGTGGCTCAGCATGGATATCCCACCCATGCCGCCTGCATTCAGCATGAACAACCATGTATTCATTCTTCGTCTGAATGACGGCAGTTATGCGGCATTGCAACTCGATAACTATCTGTCGCCCAACGGCACCAAGTGTCACCTCACTATCAATTACAAGTATCCTTATTAAATGAAGAGACAAATATACATCTGCATGTTGTTGGCATCCGTCTCGTGTCAGACCATAGCGGCACAAGATGTTGACTTGGATTCCATCTGTCGTCAGTTTGATATGAGCGAGCTGGTGGTGACGGGTACGCGCACGCCTAAGTTTCTGAAGGATACTCCGATACAGACACGTGTAATCAGCTCAAAGGAAATAGCTCGCCTGGATGCCACCAACGTGCAGGACCTCTTGCAGCAGGAACTTCCGGGAGTGGAGTTCTCATATGCCATGAACCAGCAGACTCACCTCAACTTCTCTGGATTTGGTGGACAGGGAGTTCTCTTTCTTGTCGATGGCGAGCGGTTGGCAGGGGAGACGATGGACGATGTGGACTTCACTCGACTCAGCATGGACAATGTGGAGCGCATAGAGATTGTCAAGGGAGCTGCCTCTGCATTATATGGCAGCAATGCCACGGGCGGCGTCATCAATATTATCACCAAGCGCAACAGGCAGCCCTGGACGCTGAACGTCAATGGTCGCTATGCCAAACACAATGAGCAAAGGTACGGAGGAATGTTCGGGCTGAGCAACAAGCATTGGGACAACATGCTCACGGCCAACTACAACTGCCGCGACAACTACAATGTGCATAGTGCGTCGGATCCTGTCACACGAATCATATCAACGGTATATGGCGATAAGACGTTAAACTTGAAAGATCAGTTGGCCTGGAGTCCGTCCAAGAACTTCCAGCTGACGGGACGCGTGGGATACTTTTTCCGTGAGACAGTGAAGTCGGTTGACCAGCCCGAACGCTATCGAGACTTTACCGGTGGACTTCGCATGAACTGGGACATTACCGCGCAGGATAATCTGCAGGCAAGCTATGCCTTTGACCAGTACGACAAGTCAGACTATCAGCGCATTACACGTCTCGATATACGTGACTATAGCAATGTGCAGAACTCATTGCGCCTGCTCTACAGCCACACTTTCGTGGGAGACAATGTCCTGACCATTGGTTCTGACCTTATGCATGACTACCTCTTCAACACCAATCTGGAAGGCGAAACACGCAAGCAGAATAGCTGGGACATATTCTCACAGTACGACTGGCACATCCATAGGAAATGGGAAGCAGTGGGCGCACTTCGCTATGATTATTTCTCAGATGGCAAGGAGTCGCATCTTACGCCTAAGCTGAACCTTTGCTACAAGCCATTGTACAATCTGTCTGTACGTGCCGGCTATGGCATGGGATTCCGGGCGCCGACACTTAAAGAGAAGTACTACAACTTCGATATGTCGGGTATATGGATAGTAGAAGGCAATGCCAACCTGAAGTCGGAAGTGAGTCATAACTGCAATCTGTCGGCCGAATATACCAAGGGTCACTACAACTTCACGGCATCTGTATATTATAATAAGGTAAAGAACAAACTCGCTACCGCAGCGCCTTATTTCAAGTCGACATCCGACAAACTGCCATATCTGCCTTACTCCAATCTCGACGACTACGGAGTATGGGGAGGCGAATTTGGTGCTCAGGCAAAGTGGAACAATGGTCTGGGTGCCCGCATGACGTATGCCTATACCAATGAACAACTGGCCAAGGATAAGGATGGCAACATCATCAACAACCAGTACATCCCTGCCCGCAAGCATGCTTTGAATGCCCGTGTAGAATATGATCACCAGTTCAGCAGGCAATACGGACTGAACATAGGCCTGCAGGGACGAGTGCTTTCTGGTGTAGAGAATGTGGAATACAAGGACTACTATGATGTGGGCAAGGGTACTGTGAGTGTGAAATATCCCGCCTACACCATATGGAAACTTTCGCTCGTGCAGCGCATAGGCAATGCTTTCAAGGTTACGGCAGCATTGGACAACCTCTTGGGATATAAGCCCAAGTATTATTACCTCAACAGTCCGATTACCGACGGAGTGACTTTCCAGATTGGACTGTCAATAGATGTAGATAAGTTATTCAGAACGTTTTAAGCAATAAAGTATATGAAATCAAATTGGTGGAAAGCTATAGCATCGTTTCTTGTGGTACTCCTTACTATGCCTTTGGGGCATGCCTTGATGATGATAATGGAGAAGACAATGACGCCTGCAGCCCTGCATTATTCGGCATTCTTTATGGGTTTTGCCGGTCTTGTAATAGTGATAGCAGGAGTATTCGTGAAGGGTGATACCAGGCAGACTTTTTTCGGACTCATCGGAGGATTGCTCTTCTGGACGGGCTGGGTAGAGTTCCTGTTTCAGTATTATGCCACGAGATGGGGAACGCAGCCCGAAATGGAGAATGGTGAAGTGGTCACACGTCCCGAATACCTCATCCTCCCAGCTTCCTTCGGCATGTGGATGATGATGATGACGCTCTACATCTTCTCTACAAGGAACGGCTGCAATTTCATCAACTGGTGGCAGCGTGTGCTTCTCGGTTCGCGCAAGAGCGAGATAGCAGCCCGTCCGATGACCCGTCACACCAGCATCGTCACATTTATGGAGCTGAACATGATACTATGGGCAAGCTATCTGCTTCTCATGTTCTGTTACGACAAGAACTTCCTTGGCGACCGCCATCCCGTCACCAGCATCATAGCTGCAGGCTGTCTGCTTGGCAGCATATTCATCTTCAAGAAGCAGCTTCGACTGTCGTCGTGGGGTGCCAACATCCGCATGGCTATAGCAACGGTCGTGGTGTTCTGGGTGCCGGTAGAAGTGCTCGGACGACTCGACTTCTTCCATGAGTTCTGGGTGGAGCCAGAGAAATATGCCACACAGATGATATGCATCCTCGTAGTCTTTATGGTGCTAATCGGATATATTCTGCTGGCGTCCAGAAAGAAGAAGGCATAAGAGTGGCAGCAAGCGTAATAGAGTCGATGACCGTTTGGCGTAAACAGTACAAGCGGTCTCGGCTCTGTATATGCTTTTTCATACAGAAGTCGGGATGTAAGACGTTCTGTGCGGTCATTGTTCTGCCATTAAGAATGTGAACGGCAACTGTATCCGCTCTGGCAGAACGAGTGTATTGAATCCTTTCTCCCCTTTTTCGTCTGTCGGGTGAGTAAAGTATGAGGCCTGGACCAATAAGTTTGTTCCTTTTGAGCCAATATGCTCTTTCTTTTTGCGTAATTGACAGGTGGAGAAAGCAAAAACGGTGTAAAAGCGGGCGAAATGTGCTTTCTTGCATCTTTTTTCTGTGTTCCTTCGGGAAAAACATTATAACTTTATAGCACCAAAACGCTTTTGAATTTATTTATTAACGCTACAAAAACGAAAAAGTATGAAGAACAAAAGTACTACTTTAACGCTTGCCGCAATGCTATGTTTGGGAATGGCTACCCGACAGGCGTTGGCAGTGTCTCCCGCTGAAATTGCTTTCCCAGTGGAGGAAGGTACATCGTGTGAGCACACCTATTCCAATGGTTTCTGTACTCAATGTGGCGAACCACAGGCCGACTACCTGAAGCCTGAGACGGACGGATACTATAATCTGGCCAGTGGAAACGATCTGCTGTGGTGGTCGAGGGCGGTGACAGCCACCACGCCTAATGCCAACGCACGACTGACAGCCGACATCGACATGGAAGGCATCACGATGACTCCCATCGGCGAAAAGCAGGAGATGGCCTTCAGAGGTACCTTCGACGGCCAGGGACATGTGATAAGGAACCTGAAGATAACGGGTACCGACAGAGTGGGACTGTTCAAATTTGTGACAGGAGGCTCTTATGTGAGAAATTTCATCATGGACTCTTCGTGTTCCATCTCTGGTGAGGTTTATTGTGGAATCATTGCCAGTGTCGCGGGTAGCGGTTCTGTCAACATCGAGGGCATCGGTCAGGAGGGTACCGTGACTGCTACCGGCATCAATGCAGCCGGTATTGTGGGTGTCAACCCCAGTGCTTGTGCCATCCTGATGAGTGACTGCTATGTGACAGGCAAGGTGAAGGGCGGCTCAGAGTCAGCTGCCATGTGTGCCTGGGTAGGCGGCGGTGCCAAGCTGGACAACCTGTGGGCATGTGGCGAGGTAGAAGGCATGGAGGGTGAAAAGTACCTGTATCGTGGTGAGGTGACATGGTTCCGAAACAGCTACGGAGTGCATGGCAACCAGGGTACCATCATCACTCAGGATCAGGTGCAATTCGGTGCGCTTGCCTATATGCTCAACCAGGGTCGGGTGACCAATCCCGTGTGGCGTCAGACTCTGGGTACTGACCTCCATCCCGTGATGGACAAGAAGAGCGGTATCGTCTTCTGTATCTCTTATAATTCGTACGGTAGCCTGAGCTCTGCCAGCGAGATACCCGAGCTGGGAGCTGCACTGAAGGAGAGGGCCGAGAGCTATTGCAGCGACCTGAAGGCCGAGAAGGCACTCTTGGATGACTTTTTGGCCAAGGCCGCCAAGCTGCCTGTGTGCGAGGAAGTGGCTGTTTTCTGCGACATCTATACCGAGATGATGGAGCTTGACGAGCGCATTGTGGCCAGTGCAATAGTGTATGAACGCTATATAAATCGATGCGCAGAGATAAGCAGGTATCTGGAGGAGAACGACCACTTGCAGGGCGAAGGCATCGATGCCTTGCAGGACTATCTGACAGGCGACGAGGCACCTTCCGAGGCATCTCCATTGGGTCAGTACGGCTACATAACGGAGCAGCACGTGGCTTCAGCCGAGCAGCTGGAGGCTGAGATGGAGCGTGTGGAGAAGATGTACAACACTGCTCTGGCAGGAGCATACGAGGTGGGACAGGATATCACCAACCTGATGGTGAATGCCGACTTCAGTCAGAAGCCCGACTGGACTGGTTGGGAAGGCGTGGAAGGCTATGGTCTGGGCGCTTGGACCACTAAGGACAACCGTGTGTTCACCGCTTGCGAGAGCTGGCAGAAGCCTATGGACCTGCATCAGACCGTGAGCGGACTGCGTCCGGGATACTATCTGGTGAGCATGAACGGTGCTTATCGCCACAACAATGACCGCTATAGCGTTGCCTATTCGGCACAGCTCTATGCAGGAGGCAATAATGTGTATCTGCCCACTTCCTACGAAACACGCATCAGCGCAGACGAGGCTGTGGATGATATGAACTGCAACATCGATGGTTCGGGCGTCATTGACCTGCCCATTTATGCCAATGGCGGAACCACTTCAGAGGAAACGCCCATCGCTTATGCACTGCATGGAGTGGCGGGTATGGCCTATGCCATTGCCAGCGAAAGAGCCATCAACCACGTGGTTGCCTATGTGGGTGCCGACGGCAAGCTCACCTTCGGAGTTCGCCTGGCCGACAACAGTGCGAAGGGCAACTGGATGGGATTCGGAAACTTCCGCCTGACCTTCTGCGGACAGGAGACTGACACACAGGCTCAGGAGGCTGTCAAGATGGCTCTGGACGAGCAGACAAGCCGTGCCAACACCATCCTCACGCTCTATAAGGTGGATGACCTGAATCCCGAGGCCGCTCCCAATTATCCTCTGGAACTCAAGACTGCCCTGCAGACTGCTGTGACAGAGGCTGCGGCGGCTACCACCGTGGAGGACCAGATGAAGTGCATCGCACGCTACTCTGAGCTCTTCAACCTCATCAACGAGGGTAAAATGGCTTATCTGTCGCTGTACAATACCGCCGGATTGCTGGAGGCTGCCGGAACGGTGCTCAAGGAGTCACTCAGCGAGGAGCAGTACAATGACATCATGAACGCATCGAAGACGCTCTACGATGCATATGCCGATGGCATTTACTCTACTGCCGAGGCCAACCATCCCGCTTTGCTTGACATAGAAGCCATCAGCCAGAACATCCCCGAGATAGATGCCAACGGCGTGATACACATCAACAGCCTGCGTCACATGCTCTTCCTCAGCGGATATGTCAACAATGGCTTCCCCAATGCATCTGCCCGCCTGGAGGCTGACATCACAGGTGTGACCGAAGCAATGGTGCTCAAGGACTTCCGCGGAACGCTGGACGGCAACTATCACACCATCGAGTACAACATCAATCATCCTGCTGCGAACGCTGGCTTGATAGAGCTGCTGGGCGGTACAGTGAAGAACCTCTATCTGAAGGGTACGCTGACTACCGACAACAAGTTTGCTGGCTCGGTGGCCGGTAACATAGCCAACAGCGCTGCATACATCAGCAACGTGGTGAGCTACGTGACCATCAAGAGCAATGTGGATGGTGACGGCACCCACGGAGGCTTTGTAGGCTACACAGGCAGCGAGTTGACTATCACGAACAGCATGTTTGCCGGCAGTATCGAAGGCGAGAAGACCTCTTGCTGTGGCGGTTTCGTGGGCTGGCTCGATGCAACGTCTTCCATTTACAACTGCCTGATGATGGGTGATATGAAGGTTATCGCCGACGGTGGAAACACCTGGGCACGTAATCCTGACCAACTGAATATAGCCGACAGCTACTATTTGACACCTCATGCAGCGGTGGCAGGTCAGCCCATCACCGCAGCCCAACTGGAAAGCGGCGAGGGATGCTATCTGCTGAATGGCAGCAAGAACAAGAATCCAGGCTGGTATCAGACTCTGGGTACCGACAAGATTCCTTATCCCGACCCATCACACAAGCGTCTGGGAGCCACTTACGACGGCAAATATACCAATGACGAGAGTAAGTTCGCCGTTGACCATACCGGCACCAAGGAGGATCCCTATGTGCTTGCAACGGCCGACGATTTGCTGAGAATGCATGGCAAGATGCGCCTGGGCGAGATAACCTACTTCGTGCTCAACAATGACATCGACATGTCACCCATCGAGAACTGGACACCCCTCAACCTCTACAACGACGCGATAAACGATCGTCACTGGCAGGCATGGATTGACCTCGACGGTAAGGGCCACGTGCTGCGCAACTTCAAGACCTCTGGCAGCGACTACAACAGCTTCTTCGGCATCTTCTGCGGTAACCTGCGCAACATAGGTTTCGAGGATGTGGATGTATATTGCGAGAACACCGGAAGCGGTGTGCTGGGCGGTTATGTGGGTCACAGTGACTACTCCGACGCCGACCGCAAGCTCTATACCAGCACCGTGGAGAATGTTTGGGTAACCGGCAAACTGCGTGCTATGGCTGCCTACAGCGGCGGTATGTTTGGCAACGTGGCTGGTCCCACCATCGTGCGCAACTGCTATGTGAACATCGACTTCACCAGTGAGGCTTCTATCAATGGCGGTATCGCCGGACGTGTTCGCGGTGCTCTCACACTGGAGAACTGCTATGCAGCCGGTACCGTAAAGGCTGGCAGTTGGGGTGGCATCATCGGTGGCGGACAGCAGGCTGCTACTCCTGCATGCACCTATAAGAACATCGTGGTGTGGAACAATACCGTGGGCAACTTCGGTAAGACTGCCGACGGCGACAAGGTGAGCGGTGTGCTCAACTATGACGGCACTAACTTCGCCGAGTTGCAGAAGGCTGTGGTGGCTTGGGATCCCACTGTATGGAGCTGCACAATGGAGGAGGGTGCTTATCCCGTGCTTCTCCAGAATCTTGTGGGCGTGCAGCCTGTGGTGAACGATGGCCTCAAGCCTGGTCAGCAGAGTGTATATACTCTGACCGGCGTGCGCGTTCAGAAGCCTGAGAAAGGCATCTACATCGTGAACGGCCGTAAGGTGATGGTCAAGTAACAGACCTCTGACAGTCTGACATAAGCAGACCGCCAGGAGAGTTGAGGCTCGATGCCCTTGCTCTTCTGGCGGTCTTTCTTTGTTATGTATTCCCGCTTGTGGAGGCGGGAGAGGAGGTTGGGCGGAAGGAGTTTCTTCGCTCGAAAATTCATGGAAACACCTCGCCCGGCTGTCCCTTACTGCTTCTTGGGTTGGGGGAGGGCTATCGGGAGGGTGACGGGATGAAGGTGTGGAGTGGCTTCCTGACGCTCTTTGTTGTTGAGTTCAGTGGTTGAAATGTTCCAGATGAGCGAAGTGCCATCAGGGGAGAAGGCAGCCCACATGAGTTGCAGATCGGTCAGGATGCCGCGTGCTTCGCGTTTGAGTTCCTGGTCGAAGAATGCTTCGGGTGCCGGACGCTCCACGCTGCCCAGCAGTTTCCAGTCGGTATCATAGAGCGTCACATGACTGTCCTTGGCCGGTCCCTCATAGGTGTGTATCATGCAGATGCGCTGTGGAGCGTCGTCCTTGGCAGACATCATGAGCAGTTCTATGCGGCTCTTGGGTGTGAGTCGGAGGCTCAGATAGTTGGGCGCAATGCTGTCGATGCGCGTTTTATCACCGGCGCGGTTGGTCACGTCCATGTCTGCATGTCCCTCTGCCAGGTCGATGCAGTCGAGCCTGTTGTTGCGTGTGAGCAGCGGGAAAAGGTTGTCGGGTGCGTTGGCAAAGGCATCGCGCAACGCCACTTGCCCCCATGCCAGGGGCTGCAAAGCCAGTGTGGCTGTCAGGATGGCCAGTATTCTTTTCTTCATATAATCATCTCCTATTTGGTTGCTGCGCAGGTGGCAGCGGTTGGACAATCAGTTTTGTCGGGCTTCGGCAGGATTCTTTGCGGGCTGTGTGGGCAGGCTTCTCTGCCAGGGGAACCCTTATCTGCTGGAGCCGATAAAGAGGAACACCATGCCCAGGAGCACCAGCAGAAGGTCGATGGCCTTGCTTCTGAGGTTCTTCTCACGGAACACGAACGCTCCCACCAGGAAGCTCACCAGCACGCTGCCTCGCCTCACCATGCTCACCACACTCACCAGCGAACCGTCCATGCTGAGGGCATAGAAATAGACGAAGTCGGCTGCGCTGAGGAAGATACTGATGAGCGGGATGCTCCACTTCCACCTGAAGGGAGTCTGGGAGTGGCGTCGGGGCCACCAGAAGAACAGTAGCACGCAGCCCATCATGGCAGCCTGGTAGAAGTTGTACCAGCATTGCACGGTGAGCGGAGCCAGTCCGGCACCCCCGTTCTGTGCCGATGCCATCAGGTATTTGTCGTACAGACCGCTCACGGCACCCAGTATGGCAGCTCCCACGATGCAGTATATCCAGCGGTTGTGACGGAAGTCTATCCCCTCGCGCTTGCCGCTCCTGCTCAGCATGAAGAAGCTTGCTACGGCCAGCAGAACGCCCGCCCACTGGTAGGCATTGAGCCTCTCGCCGAAGATGATGAGCGCTCCCAGCAGCACCATGACGGGGCGGGTGGCATTGATAGGCCCCACAAGGGTGATGGGCAAGTGCTTTATGCCGCAGTAGCCAAGTGCCCAGCTGGACAGCACGATGCAGCTCTTGAGTACGATGAACCTCTGCACCTCCCATCCGCCAAAGGGCGCTTGGGGCAGCAGGGGAACGAATATCATGGAGCAGAAGAGCGTGTTGAGAAAGAGCACGGGAATCACAGCGTTGGTGCCCAGAGCATGCTTCTTGCACACATCATAAAAGCCCAGAAGGGTGGCGCTAAGGAATGCAAATGCTAACCACATGATGCTTGTTGTCCTGATTTAATCCTATGAGTGTCAGTATTCAATGTTTGTGAGATAGAGAGCATGGCCGGGAACACTCTCGCCGGCACGCTGCCGGTCCTTGGCCTCAATGGCATGACGCATCTGGCTGATAGTCATGCGATGGCGGCCCACCTCTACCAGGGTGCCCACGATGGCTCGCACCATATTGCGCAGAAACCTGTTGGCCGACACCGTGAAGCGCCATTCGCCGGGCTTCAGTTGCTCCCAGCGCGCTTCGGTAAGCTGGCAGATGTTCGTCTTCACGTCGGTGCCCGTCTTGCTGAAGCTGGTGAAGTCGCTGTACTCAAGCAACACCTGAGCCGCCTCATTCATCAGCGCGAAGTCCAGCGGCACGTTCACCTGCCAACTGTAACCGCGCAGGAAGGGGTCCTTGCGCGTGTGTATATAATAATGATAGGTGCGTCGGGTGGCTGAGAAGCGTGCGTGCATCTCGGGGCCGACAGGCCTTACCGCCTGCACCGCCACGTCGGGCGGCAGCAGGCGGTTGAGCTTGTAGGTCAGTTGAGTGCAGTCCAATGGCATCTCCTCACAGCCTTCGCCCTCGTGGGCTGCAGGCCAGTCGAAGTGTGCCACCATCATGCTGGCATGCACTCCAGCGTCTGTGCGTCCGGCACCAGTCACCTCGGTGGGCTGGCGCAGCAGAGTGGAAAGTGCCTTCTGCAGCACTTCCTGCACGCTCACACCATTGGGTTGCACCTGCCAGCCGTGGTATCCTGTGCCGTCGTAACTCAACTGGATGAAGTATCTCATCGCTGCAGCACCTTCTTGCCATTACGTATCACCAGTCCGCGCTGTGTGCTGGGTACACGGCGGCCAGAGAGGTCGTAGGTGAATGTGGCCGTAGTCCAACCGTCCTCTACGGGTATCTCTTCGATGCCCGTAGGCCTTGTCACAGTCAGTTTGACTGTCTTGATCTCCCATGTGCTGGCAGCATTCTCGGTGCTTGTATAGCGGAAGGCCAGACGTATGTGCTTGCCGCACAGGCTGGTCAGGTCTTGTGTGCTGCTGACGAAAGTCCAGTCCTGGCCCGTCATGTAGTGGCTGATGGTGATCTGCTGCCAGGTGTCTCCGTTGTCGGTGCTTGCCCACAGAGTGGCTTCATCGCTCATCGTGCCGAAGAAACGGCCGGTGTGCATGATGGTGAATTTTGCCGTCTCGGTACCCGTAAGGTCGTATTCGGGTGAGATGAGCCAGCTCTCTGCCTCATACTTCTTGCTCTTGAAGAAGGCAGAAGCCCTCATGCCGTATTGGCTGTCCTGCTTCCACACCCGTGTGAGTGTACCCAGGTTGACATTCTTGACGGTCCACTGGCCCTGTGAGGTGCAGAAGTCTTCGTCGCAGAGCACGTAATCCGGGTTGGGCACATCAGGTTCGTCGGGACCGATGGGAGGATTGGTGCCGCCGCCCTGTGAACTGCCGCTCACGCTGAAGGCGTATGTGATGCTGTCGCCCCAGATATATTCGGCCAGGTTAGGATAGTCGATGAAGGGGTTGCGGTTGCCCTGGATGCCATATACAGCCTCGTTGCGGTCCCTCTCGATGTCATCCACAGGGTCCTGGCGAGCCCATTCGAGCAGCAGCTTATAGGCCCACGGTTTCAGGGTGGGCCATTCGTTCTTCTCCAACATGTCCTGTCCGGCGCTGGTCCAATTCAGGCCGCTGTAGGCAGTCACCATATAGAAGTAGTCGCGCGCGAAGTCTCCTTTCCACTTGTCAGCGGGCTCCCACACGGTGATACCGTCGTCGTTCTTGCCCACCTTGGTGCATCCGTTGTCGGTGGAAACCTTGCCTGTCACCTTGCCCATTACCCAGTTGCCCTTGCTGCTATTGATTCTCTGTTCGCTGGGCATGAGGTTGAACAGGTCCTTGTAAGCCTGGTTCGTTGTCTTGCCCCACCAGCTTTTGGGGAACGAGTGTTCGATGTTCATGCCCTCGACCACTGAACCTCTTGATTTGAAGTAGCGCTTGTCGTTGCTGTAGCGGTCTATCACCTGTCCGTCCTCCATGCGGTCGGTCACGTAGAAACCCCACCATGTGCTGTGGTCTCCACTGCCGTAGCTCAATACTTTGGCTTTACCTACGATGGTCTTCATGGCCTGTTTGAGCGCTTCTTTCTTCTTGCCGTCGGCCTTTGTGTAGTAGCCTTCGGGGATGTCTGCCATCGCCTGCGCTGCACAGAGGAGCAGGGTGGCCAGGGCGAGCAGTCGTCCTTGGATGTGCATGAAACGAATATTCATGTGCCTTTTTTGCTTGTGCTTAGTTGTTGATAAAGTTTTGTTGTGCCAGAGTTATTCCGATCTCTCCCCAATGGGACTCCGCTTCGTCTGTCTGGCAAAGTGCAAAGTTACGGCTTTTTAGTGTACTGACCCGTGTGGGTGAAGCATGTTTTTGTGCGGGAGAGAAGATTTCTTGGCGTAAAATTGTGGCTTGGCAAACAATATTTAACGCAAGTTGAACGTTATTAAGGTAAGTTAGTCGCCTGCAAGCACTGGCAATCAAAGGACAACAAAAAATAATCAAAGGAAGGACAGAGAGTTATGCTCTACGAGTTTCTAGAGAAAACACATATCGACAAGAAGGTCTATTTCTACCTTCTCTTCATAGCGGACTTGTTCTGCACATTCTTTGCGTCCATCTGTGCGGTGGGCTTCCTCTCCATGATCACCCAGGTATCTTATTCCACGGCATATATCCTGCTCTTCCTGGGCAGTTCGGTCATCTTCGGCATGATGTCCTATGCCGGACTGCGCACATGCAGTTTCGCCGTGCGCCACAGCACTTTCCACGAGATAGGCATCCTCATTGGGGCGGTATTGATAAAGAACATCCTCATGGGCGCGGCGCTTGCCATCATGCACCTTCACCAGGGTTTCTCCTTCCCCCATCTGGTGGCTCTCCTGCTGCTCGACGTGCTCATCTGCATGGCTCTGCTGCTCATCGAGCGCATAGGAGTGGTGGTGTGCTACGATGTCATGCGGCAGACCACCCAGCGCAAGCGCCTCTGTCCCGACATCCTGGTGTATGGTACCGAGGAGCACAGCGTGAGCTTCGTGCAGCTGCAGGCTCTTTCGCCCCGCTATAATGTGATAGGCTTTCTGGTGCCAGGCACGGTGCAGCGCCGCTACAGGATAGCCGACAAGCTGGTGTATGGCTTTGAGAGCGAGACCGCATTCCTGCGTATGGTGGATCGTTACCAGGTTGAGGCTGTGGTATTCACGCGCGTGCAGGATATCAATGAAGAGGATACCCGACTGATGAAATACTGCGCTAAGGCCAACGTGAAAGTGCTCTTCGCGCCTCCTGTAGAGGAGTTGGGTGGCATGGGACACAAGACCAAGGTGGCCGTTCCACGCGAGATAAGCATCGAAGACTTGCTCGGTAGGCCCGAGATAGAAATCAATATGGAGGCCATCACAGCGCAGCTCGCCGACCGTGTAGTGCTGGTGACAGGTGCCGCAGGAAGCATCGGTTCGGAGCTTTGTCGCCAGTTGGCGCTCATAGGAGTGAAGCGTCTGGTGCTCCTGGACAATGCTGAGACGCCTCTGCACAACCTTCGACTGGAACTGGCCGACCGCTTCCCGCAGCTCGATTTCGTGCCTGTCATAGGTGATGTGCGCTATGAGCACAAGCTCGATACCGTGTTCCGCACCTACATGCCGCAGGTTGTGTTCCATGCAGCAGCCTACAAGCACGTGCCGCTCATGGAGGAGAATCCTGCCGAGGCAGTGGTTGCCAATGTGGTAGGATCGCGCAACGTGGCCGACAAGTGCATGCAGTATGGGGTGGAGAAGATGGTCATGATAAGCACCGACAAGGCTGTCAACCCCACCAACATCATGGGTTGTACCAAGCGCCTGGCCGAAATCTACGTGCAGTCATTGGCCCGCTCGGTGGAGGAAGGCAAGCGTGAGGGATGCACACAGTTCGTCACCACACGCTTCGGAAACGTCCTCGGCTCCAATGGCAGCGTGATTCCGCGCTTCCGCGAGCAGATTGCCCATGGCGGACCAGTGACGGTCACTCACCCCGACATCACACGTTTCTTCATGACGATACCCGAAGCGTGCCGCTTGGTAATGGAGGCCGCCACCATGGGCATGGTCAACAAGATCTTCATCTTCGATATGGGAAGAAGCGTCAAGATAGCCCATCTGGCCGAGCGCATGATAGAGCTGGCAGGATTTGAGCCGGGTGTGGATATCAAGATAGAATACACCGGCCTGCGTCCAGGCGAGAAGCTATACGAGGAGGTGCTCTCTAACGAGGAGAATACAATACCCACCGGACACGAGAAAATCAAGGTGGCCAAGGTGAGGGAGTATGAATACACACGGGTGGCAGAGAGGCTCGACAGGCTGGCACAGTTGGCCTTGGAGGGCAACGTGCCCGACACCATCAGGCTCATGAAGCACCTGGTGCCTGAGTTCAAGAGCCAAAACTCGGAGTACGAAAAGTATGACGCCGAGATAGAAGAGGAAATCATCAGGCTGCAGCACTAAATTACAGGCAGGGCAGAAGCGTCCTGCCTGAAACGTGTGAACAGGCTGCCTGACCGTTTATAGGACAGAAAGAAAACAAAGGAAAAGAATATGAAGACAGAAGACATACGCATCTGCGTGATAGGGCTGGGTTATGTGGGACTCCCCCTGGCACGCTTGTTCTCCACCAAGTTCCCTACGGTGGGCTTCGACATGAACCAAGCAAGGGTGGATGCACTGATGAGCGGGCACGATGCCACCATGGAGGTGGATGACACTCTGCTGCAAGAGGCCATCAGCCAGAACGGCTTCATCTGCACTACCGATATGGAGCAGATACGCTCGTGCAACTTCTACGTGGTGGCCGTACCCACTCCCGTTGACCGCAACAACCATCCCGACCTCACCCCGCTGCTGGGTGCCAGCCGCACCGTGGGCCAGGTGATAAGCCGTGGCGACGTGGTGGTGTATGAGAGTACGGTGTATCCCGGAGTCACCGAAGAGGAGTGCCTGCCCGTGGTGGAGCAGGTGTCGGGACTGAAGTACAACGCTGACTTCTTTGCCGGATACTCCCCCGAGCGCATCAATCCCGGCGATAAACAGCACACGGTAGAGAAGATAAAGAAGGTCACATCGGGCTCCACACCCGAGATTGCCCGGCTGGTGGATGACGTCTATAACGCCGTGCTTACCAATGGCACACATCTGGCACCCAGCATACGGGTGGCTGAGGCCAGCAAGATAATAGAGAACAGCCAGCGAGATGTGAATATAGCATTCATGAATGAGTTGGCCAAAATCTTCAATGCAATGGGTCTTGACACCAATGATGTGCTCGATGCCGCTGCCAGCAAGTGGAACTTCATACGCCTGAAACCGGGCTTGGTGGGCGGACACTGCATATCGGTGGACCCCTACTACCTCATTCAGAAGGCTCAGGTATATGGTGTGCTGCCACGACTGATGACCAATGCCCGACGCCTCAACGACGGTATGGGCGTGTATGTGGCGGAGCAGACCATCAAATGCATGAACAAGAAGGGCATACTGGTGAAGGATTCCAAGGTGCTCATCCTGGGCGTGACATTCAAGGAGAACTGCCCCGACATACGCAACACAAAGGTCATCGACATCTATCACACCCTGTCGGAATACACCTCCAACATCACCGTATATGACCCCTGGGCCAATCCCGAGCGCGTGAGAAAGGAGTATCAGGTGGAGGTGCAGAACACTCTTCCCGAGGAGAAATACGATGCCGTCATCCTGTGTGTGGCACATGATGAGTTCATGAAGCTCGATGTACGTTCGCTCACAAGGGACGGCGGAGTGGTGTATGACGTGAAGGGAGTGTTGGATAAGAGCGTCATCGACGCACGTCTGTAATGTTCAATGCTTAATCTCATACGATGCAGGCAGAGGAAGAACAGAGCTTGAGGGACAGCGGCATGCTGTCGGTAATCATACCTATATATAATGAGGAGAAATACATAGAACTGTGCATGGACTCCGTATTGGCACAGGATTTCCCTCATGAGCGGCTCGAAGTGCTGCTGGTAGATGGCATGAGCACCGACCGTACACGCCTTCTGCTGGCTCCCTATATAGATCGCTATCCCTTTGTCAGACTGCTGGACAACCCCGGCCGTACCGCTCCCAAGGCCATGAACATAGGCATCCGTGCCGCCAAGGGCGACATTCTGATGAGGCTCGATGCGCACGTGCTTTATGAGCGCAACTACTTTGCCGTGCTTACGCAGGCTCTTGGGCGGCTGAGGGCAGACAATGTGGGAGCACCCTGCCACACGGATGTACTGCACCACACAGCACGTTCCGAGGCCATCAAGGCCGTGCTCAGTTGCCCCTTTGGAGTAGGCAATTCCACGTTCCGCACAGGCATCGACAGAGTGAAGGAGGTGGATACGGTGCCCTTCGGATGCTGGCCCCGTGAGGTCTTTGAGCGCTATGGCATGTATGACGAGAGGCTCACACGCAACCAGGACATCGAACTGAACAAGCGCATCAAGCGCGGTGGCGGGCATGTGTATCTGGTGCCCGATACCCATTGCACCTATCTGGCACGTGAGACTTACCGCGCTTTGGGCAAGAACAATTATGCCAACGGCCTGTGGAACATACGCACGGTGGCCATCACGCGGCAGTTCTCGTCACTCAGTGTGCGCCATTTCGTGCCCATGGCCTTCGTGCTTTCGCTGGTTCTCCCATTCCTCTTCGGCTTCCTCTGGCATCCCCTCTGGTGGTTGGGACTGCTGTCCTTGCTGCTCTATCTGAGCGCCATCTCCATGGTGAGCATACGTCTGGCACGTGCCGGCCGGCTCAGTGTCCCCTGCCTGCTGATGGCCTTCCTCACGCTCCACATCTCCTATGGATGCGGCTCGGTGGCCGGCTTGTGGCAGACGCGCATGATGCTCCGGGGAGAGTGAAATGATGTTCGTGCGGGGATGGAAGTGAGTTCCAACGAGAGTTGACAAGTGCTCCGTGGATACTATTATAGAATGAAACAGACAACACAGACATGATAAAATGGACCTTTGACCGCCTTGCCGCCTTTGCCGGACTGCTCCTGCTGGGCTGGCTTCTGCTGGTGGTGGCCATCTGCATACGCGTGAAAATGCCTGGCCCGGTATTCTTCCGTCAGAGGAGAGTGGGGCTTGGGGGACGGCTCTTTACGATGGTAAAGTTCCGCACCATGACGCTCAATCACGGCGGAAGCAGTGTGAGCGTGGCGGGCGAAAGCCGCATCACACCCCTGGGAGCGCGCCTGCGACGCTGGAAACTGGACGAATTGCCCGAGCTGTGGAACGTGCTCGTGGGCGATATGTCCTTTGTGGGTCCGAGACCCGACGTGCCTGGCTATGCCGACGCACTCACAGGCGAGCAGCGCGACATACTGCTCCTGCGACCGGGCATCACCGGTCCGGCCAGCCTGAAATTCCGCAACGAGGAGGAACTGCTGGCGCAGGTACCCGATCCGCAGCGCTACAACGATGAAGTGATATTCCCCGACAAGGTGCGGCTCAACCTGCTCTATCTGCATGACCATACGCTTCTGCTCGACCTGAAGATGATATTGGCCACTGCGCTTGGCAGGCGTATCATGTATCACGGAGAACTGATTTGAGAGAAGGAAAAGAACACTGTACATGGAACAGAGAAAACGTATATACCTGTGCCTGGCACATATGAGTGAGTCGGGCGAGGAACAGAAATACATCAAGGAGGCATTTGATACCAACTGGGTGGTGCCCCTTGGCCCCAATGTCAACGGCTTTGAGTCGGACCTGGAGCGCTTCATGGGTGAGGGGAAGAGTGTAGTGGCCCTCTCGGCAGGCACGGCTGCTGTGCATCTGGCACTGGTGGCCTGCGGGGTGGAGGCAGGCGATGAGGTCATCTGCCAGAGCTTCACCTTCTGTGCTTCAAGCCATCCCATCACCTATCAGGGTGCAACGCCCGTATTCGTGGATAGCGAACCCGACACCTGGAATATGGATCCCGTGCTCCTCGAAGAGGCTATCCTCGACCGCATACGCAAGACTCGACGCATCCCCAAAGCCATCATCCCCGTGGCCCTCTACGGCATGCCATACCGCATAGACCGCATCATGAGGGTGGCCAACAAGTACAACATCCCCGTCATCGAGGACGCTGCCGAGGGCTTCGGCTCCAGTTTCTGCGGTCGCCGACTGGGCACCTTCGGCCGGTACGGTGTGCTCAGTTTCAATGGCAACAAGATGATAACCACCAGCGGAGGCGGCGCACTCGTGTGCTCCAGCCCCGAGGACAAGAACACCATAATGTGGTACGCCACCCAGGCACGCGAGGCTTATCCCTATTACCAGCACGAAGCGGTGGGCTACAACTACCGCATGAGCAACATCTGTGCAGGTATCGGACGCGGACAGATGACGGTGGTGGATGACCATCTGGCGCATCACCGGCATGTGCAGCGCATGTACGAGGAGCTGCTGGCCGATGTGGAAGGACTGAGTGTGCACACTGCCCCCTCGCCGGAATTCGATTCCAACTACTGGCTCTGCACGCTCACTCTCTCGCCCGACTTGCGCATCAAGGGGCAGGCCAGCGCCTATTCGTCGGTGGTGACCGGTGCTGTGGGCGGCGCTGCAGGAGTGACCCACACGGGAGGCAAGGTGCGCACCGACTGCCAGCCCAACGATAACGTGGAGGCTCTGCGCGTCTATCTTGACGCTCGCCAGGTGGAGAGCCGTCCCCTGTGGAAGCCTATGCACAAGCAGCCGGTGTATAAGAACGCGCCAGCCTATGTCAATGGAGTGAGCGAGGAGCTCTTCCATGTGGGCATCTGTCTGCCTGCCGGCCCCTGTGTCAGCGACGATGACGTGCGCTATATATGCGATTGCATCCACGAGGCAATAGATTGATGCCACGGGCAAAGCCGACTGCTTAGGCCAGCGTTGTGGGCTGATACGATAAGTCGGGGTAGTCTGATTCAGCAAGTATGGCATGCTGCCCCCTGGAAACGCAGTGGTACTGCCGTCTGAAACCAACGTATTGAGATAACAGCCTCAATACGACGGAAATCGGCAGCAGTACCGCTGCGTTTCCTTTTTCAGTCCTTTGACGGGAGTATGCCCAAGTGGCTCGGTGGCAGTGTGTAGGGAACAATGCAGAGATGGCGGTTGCATAGGGCAGACAGGCAATGAGTGTTCTTCGCAGAGGCCAGAGCCGGTGCGTGAGGCTGTTTTCTGTGCTCCTCGTCCCATGGCAGTTCTTCCGGCTTGCTGACGCAGTGCGGTGCACTGGCCATCGCAGCGCGCTGCATCGGCTGTTGCAGCGTGCTGCGTTGGGCTTCACAGCGCGCTGTGTCCGACATACCTCCCCTCATACCATAGTCACGGGGGCGCTTCCTATGGGAAACCTACCTCTGTCCTGTATCCTCTTCATTCGCTCCTTCTGTTCCTTTCTTCCGTATCTTCCGTTCCCTCATCCACTCCCTACATCTTCTTCTGCCGCCCATCCCGATGCCCTTGGGCTCCATTTCCTTTCCCCTCTAACCATACCAAAGAGTCCAGCCCTATCCTGTGCTCATGCGGCAGAATAGGGCTGGACTCAGTGTGTGGGTGTGATGTGTGTGACAGGGCGGGGCGGAGGCAGGGCTGTTCCTCCTGTCTGTACCCCCGCTCCCGGTTTATCTCGTGAGTGAGAACTTCATGGTCATGCCGAAGTCCTGGGTCACTGTGGGGTAGCTGCTACTGGAGAGCAGAGGCTTGGCACGCTGGCGGTCATAGTAGAGCGAGAAGGTTACCATGCGGCTCATGGCGTAGTCTATCTGCGTGCTCGTCTTGATGGCAATGTTGCCGCTGGTGGCTTCACAGAGGCTTGTCTGCAGGTCTCGCTTGATGGCGTCCTGGTTTCGCAACGAGAAGTCAAAGCGCAGGTTGAGCGAGTGGGCAAACTTGCTGGTGCTGCCCTTCTTGCCTGAGGCGCTTGTGTCGTTGTCCTTGTTGGCATTGGTCTTTCCCTTGCCCCGCTGCGATGACTTGGCTGCCTTCTGGCTTGCTTTGTGTCCGCCGAAGAGAGAAGCGATGCGGAAGTCGCTTATCTTGTAGCCCCATCCCAGCACGAAGTCCTTTGACCCCGTCTCGGTAAGCTGTGCGCTGGTGGTGCTGAGCGACAGCACGCGGGTGGTCTTGTACTCTGCCTTCAGCGTCATATTGTTGAGGAAGGTGATGTTCAGTCCTATCAGCGGCGAGAAGGTCTCGTTTATGCTCACGGCGCCGATGTCGTACATCGAGCTGGGAACGTACTGGCCGGTGGTGGTGTTCTGCATGAAGCCCAGTCCGCTGCCCATACACTCCACCCACGAACTGTAGGAGTTGTAGGAGCCCACGCTGTAGATGCTCTTGTAGGAGTGTGTGAGGGTAATGCTCTTGAAGTGGTCTCTGAGCCAGGGGAGGGTAGATAGGCCACGGTAGTTGACGTTCCAGTTGGGCAGCATCTTGGTGATGGCAGGGAAGATGTCAAGCCCCTGGCGTGAGGCGCTCTTGCCGGTGTAGGCGGCCAGGAAGGCGGGTATCATCACATCGGAACTATACATGCCCACCGTGCCGTTGTCGGGGTTGAACGTGCCGCTCATGCCTGTTCCCTCGGGGTAGGTGCGGCCTATGTACTGCCTCTCCACCCGCTGCTGGAAGATGGGCAGATAGCTCTGGAAGCGGCGGAATGTGCTGCTGCTGTAGCCGTTGCGCACGTTGCCGCGCTTCTTGAAGGCCGTACGCAGGCTGATGGTAGTCATGTTGAACGAGCCGCTGCGTGTGGTGGGGCTGCCTTCATACATGTATTGCATGCTGCGGTTGCGGTTGTCGGTGCGGCTCATGTTGAGGTCTATCTTCAGGTCGGTAAAGGGCTCCAGGGCCATTTTCACCTGCAGGTCTTCGGTGGTGGAGGACGCAGCGGGGGTAGATACGCTGTCGTTGACGAGCAGCCAGCCGCGTTCCTTGGCCTTGTCGATATAGCTGTCACCCACGGTGGAGAAGGCAAAGTCCAGTCCCGGAGAGAATGTGCCGTCCCTGCGCGTCTGGCCGAGCATGTCGCCCACAGCCGGCATGAAGCCGGGCAGAGTGAGGTTGTAGGTGTTGCGATAGCTGATGCTTGCGTTGCGCACCATCATCAGGAATCTGGCCGAAGCCTGCAGGAAGGAGTATCCCTTCATCTCTTCACGCTTGGGCAGGGCCACTACCCCCAGACGTATCTGTGTGGTGTCCTTGGGTGAGCGCACTATTCTGATGGTGTTCTCATCCACCTTCTTTATCTTCAGTTTCACGCTGTGGCCGCTCTTGTCGAGGGCTGTGATGCGCAGGCGCTTGGACTTCTGGCCGTGGTTGACGTTGATGGCCGAGTCGGGATAGAGCGTGAGCTCCTGTGTGAAGCCCTTGGTCTTCTTCTTCTGCTGTGAGATGCCGTTGGCGTTTGACTGCTTTGCGGCAGTTCCAGCTTTCTGCTTGGCCAGTATGGAGTCCACGGGTACTCCTTGCTTCTTGGCCTCTTCTTCGGCCTGGGCACGCAGCTGCTTCTCCTTTTCCTTCTGCACCTTCTTCCGCTCGTCAGCCTTCTCCTTCTCCAGTCTCTTCTTGTTGGCCGAGCTCTTGGCGTTGCTTGCTGAGAAGCGTTTGTTGGCCTCGCGCAGGAAGGTACTGTGGTTGTATAGCTTCTCCAAGTCCAGTTTGCCGTTCATGTTGACGTTCCTCTGGGTGTTCACAGTGTGTCCCAGCGTGCTTCCATCCTCCATCTCTGCCCCGCGCTTCCACGAATAGTTTGAGGTGTAAGACACGTCCATCGATGTCCAGTCGAGCACGGGTATCTTGGAGAGGGGCACCTTGTAGCTCATTGTGGCGTTCTGCGAGTAGTCGAGAGGACGGCCAAAGTGGCGCAGGCTTCTGCGCACGCTGTCCTTCCAAGCCTCGTAGAGGTCGGGGTAGAGGTCCTTGTTGACCTGCATGTAAGGCTCCTCAATCTCGGCACGTGTGCCGCTCTGGAAGTTGAAGTGGAGCGCTTTGAAGATATCCCAACGCAACTGGAAGTTCCTGTTCCACAGGTAGCTCTGGCTGAATGTGGCCGGCAGGGAGTTCTTGGCATCCAGGTTGTCCAGGTCGCGCTCCTGCAGTTCGTAGTAGGTGCGGTTGATATCTGTGCTGAAGGTAATGTTCTGAGGTGCGTAGACCAAGTTCTGTGCCTTGACGATATCAAGCCATTTCGACTTTCCCTTCATCTTCTTGAAAGGCTCCCAGGGCTTCCAATTGGGGCTCCACGAATAGTTCATGCCACCCTTCCACGACTTCTCGTGTTCATATACTGTGGTCTCTCCTATGGTGCTCTGACTGGAGTGGCTGTAGTTGAACGAGAAGTTGGCAGGGTCATAGGGCATTGGATGCTTGTGCGTGGCAATGTTCACTTTGATGCCGCTGAACGAGAGGTTCTTGCTCACCTCAGTGCGTGTGGTCAGGTTGCGCAGCGAGTCTCTCTCGCGCTCCGAGGCCAGTGCATCAAGTGCGTCGCTGAGCTTCATGTCCGAATCGAACGGGTTGTACTTGGGCTTCACAGTCTCCTTGCTATAGCTGTAGTATAGCGGTACCGACACCTTTGCTTTCTCAGGCAGGATGCGTCCAAGCTCCATGTTGGTGGTCACGGAGTAGTTTATGTTGTCCTCGTCTTTGCGTGCCTGTACGCTTTGCTCTATGCCTCCAAAGCCCGCTGTTTCCATGTGTGCGTTCACTCCCACTGAACCGATATCGCTCAGCTGGACGTTCAGGTTGCCCTGTGCAGCCCATCCGCCATCGTTGGTGAACTCCTGCAGGCGCAGCTCGTTGGCCCACACTTCCACGCTCTTCACCGTGCGTCCGTTGTTGCGTATGCCTATCATGATGGTCTTCACTTCGCCCAGCGTGGGATTGCCCATGATGGATACACGGTTGGATGGATTGCTGTTGTCATACTCCGAGAACAGCTTTGTCATGCTGGCCTGGCCCAGACTGCTCTGCGTGTTGCGCGCTTTCTTGAGGCTGGTGAAGATGTTGAGGTCGATGTCAAGCATGTTTTCCTGAGGCCACACAGCGGCTCGTCCGCTGGGACTGTAGGTGTCGTACAGTCCCTCGGGAGTGAGTTTCAGGGGAACCTCATACTCGTAGAAGTTGCTCTTGTAGTCGGAGCCCAGGCGCAGGAAAATGCTTGTCTCGCCGTCGGCAGTCTCGGTGATGTTCTCGCTGAGCGCGTTGGCATGCACAAACATCTGCAGGTGCTTGTAGCGACGCATGTCATAGGAGCAGTTCTTATAGACGGCTCTTGCATCGCCCGGACTCAGGTTGCGTGCCACCATCGACATGGCTTGCTCGTTGCTCTCGACCAGCTGCGTCTGTGTGGGGTCGGTCACTCGGCTGATGCCGGGAGGCAGTACATAGTTGACAGGAGTCTTGTCGTTGTTCTCCTCGATGTTCACTGTGCTGACCTCCAGAGTGGCCCCCTGTGCAGGAGCCTCGCCCGTGTAAAGTGCCTGCTCATAGGTTCGCCAGTCGCCATGAACCAGGTCCAGGGTGGCCAGACGCAGGATGACATCCTCATGGAAGCCCGTCAGGAACATGCGCATGAAGCGTATGCTGGTGAAGTCCTGTATGTTGCCCACCTTCTGCTCGTAGCTGCTCAGAGGGATGCGGAACAGATACCAGGTGCACTCTTCGGTGTTGCCGTTGCGCAGCTTCACGCTGGCCGTACGCTTGTCTGCTATATGGTTGCGTCCCACAACCATGTCCTCGGGACGGATGCTCACGTGATACTGGTAATACTTCTCGTATTCGTTGAGCGTATAATCCTGGTTGATGTCCTCCACGTCAGGCGTGCTCTTCCAGGCCGTCTCGTATGACTCGGGGTTCGTATCAGAGTCGGCGCTGTTGCCCTGCGGCATGTTGACGCGTTTGTAGCGGTTCAATATGGACACCTGAGCGCGGTCAAAGTCGGTACCTCTATAGTAATGGTAGTTGTCGTTAGCGGGGTCGGCCTGTATGCTGTCGTAGGCTTGGGTGCTCACCTTGCCCTGTATCTGTTGCAGATAATTGGCGTATGTGGGGTAGGTCCGTTCCTCTTCGTCGTTCAGACCATTGAGTCCCACATCCTGACGCGCACGCGCTCCCTTTTCGTTGTTGAAGGCATAGGTGACGCTCGTAGTGTTGGGCACCCGTCCCCACAGTCCCTCGGTGTAGTAGTTGCTATTGCCGTCCACGGGCATTCCACTCTCGAAGTACTTCTTCCCGTCCTTCAGTATATCCTCGCTCACTTCGCCCAGGTTGATGTAGAAGTCGCCGCCGTGATTGCCCGGCAACTCCTTTTTATATATAAACGGATCCATCATCCAGAACTCGATATACTCGATGTTCTGCGCCTCGAAGTCCGTATTGTCCAGCTTGCGCATCATGCCTCCCCACTTGCCGGACGGGTTTTTGAGGCGTCCGTTGGCGTCGAGGTCGGTGCTCAGATTATAGGCTCCACGCTCGGTGGGGTAGAATGCGAGGTTGAGCACATTCAGGCTGCTGGCACTGGTGTAGCTGTTTTGTTGCTTCTGGGGATAGAGTTCGCGCTCATACACTTCACGCACATAGTGGTTGGAGAGCTGGTTGAGGTCGCTCTTGATGTGGCTTGGGGTGAGTGTGCTGCTGCGTCGCGTGAAGATGGGGTCCACATAGTACCATGCCAGCAGGGCGCGGTTGTAGCCATAGGAAAGGTCGTTTGAGAGCTTGCTCTCTGCGAACATGCTGGGTGTGGATGATATTGTCCAGTAGGTAGGTTGGGTAAGGCTGCTCTTGTAGCTGCTGCTCTCAAAGTCATCGAGGTATGATGCATTGCCCTGTATCTTCTTGTTCTGTCCGGCCAGCAACTGCGCAAACTCGGCGTTGAAGGTTATCTGGCTGGGCTGGGTTGCCTGTATGAGAGGCAACTTGTCAATGAGGTTGGTGAGCCACTGGCTCTCCTTCTTCCAGCTGATGTGTGCGCCCCACAGGGTGTTCTTGAGCGGCTCGTTGCCCATGTTCACCTTGGTGGTGAGCGGCTGCTCATTGAGGAACATCAGTGTTCCACCCAGTGTCAGGTTCTTGCTCACCTCGTAGTCCAGGTTCAGGCCCACCATTGTCTTGCGCTGCATGCCGTAGTTGTCGTTGCTTTCCACGCTGGCGTTGATACTGGTGCCGGCGTCTATCAGACTCTGGTTGATGATGGTTACTCGGCCCATGCTGTAATCTACGGTGTAGTCGGTATTCTCAGTCAGCGTCACTCCGCCCGCAGTCACTACCACCGAACCCTGTGCTATGTTGGTCACTCCAAGGTCAATCTCGGCTGCGCTGTTGCCCTTGTATCGTCCTGTGATGAGGAATTTGTCGTGTTCGGCAATCTGTTTCGCCACCGTCTTGGTGCTGTCGTACAGTTCCTCGAAGCAGTATTTGTCGGCCAGAGCATCGTTCTTTATCCAGTCGCGCAGATGTTTGCCGAAGGGTTCTGCAACGGGGAAGAACACGCGTCCCTTCTGTATGGTGAAGCCTTCGACAAAGTCAAACTGGCCGTCGGCATTGGCGTTGCCCTTGGAGTCCAGCCTGTCCAGGTTCATGGCCCGCAGCAGCGTGGTATTTTTCAGAGAAGCCTCGGGCAGGTAGGTGAGATACACTCCGGTGGAGTCGCTCTGGTACTTGATGTCCAGACGGAACTTCTCCTTCTGCACGTTGCTTGCCCCCAGGTTGTACACGTTCTTCATCATTAGGCGCCATGTGGGCAGGCTGGGGCTTCCTGTGGTGCCCTTCAGCAGTTTCACAAAGAGCGCCTGGGTGTTGCTGCTCAGGTCGCTGGCAAACTCACCCACCTGGTATGTGACGCCTCCGTAGGTGTATTCGTAGGCTACGGCCAGCACGTCGTCGGTCTGCAGGGTATTGCTCAGACTGATGAATCCCAGCGAACTGTTGAGTGTGTATTCGCTGGTTGACAGTTTGCGGGCAGACTGCAGCTTCTCATAGTCGATGGAGCCTTCGAAGCCGGGGATGGCGTCCAGGATGTTGGTCGCTTGCGATATGTCACGCGCATCGGCGTAGTTGTTCAGCAGGGCGTCATACTCTGTGTTGGCCCTGTTGCTGGGCACTTGTGTGCCGTTTGAAGCCCAGAGAGGGTTGCTGATGTTGGTTGACTCGCCCAGGTCAGCCAGCGCAATGATGTTACGGTTGCTCTCGCTGTTGCCGCTCTTGTTCGTTACCCATATCTCCACACGCTTGACGCTGATGCCGCTGGCGATGGTGGGTAGCGTGCGCATGTTCTTGTCATACTGCTCGCGAAAGAAGTGCGAGAGGAAGAAGTGCCTGTTCTCCTCGTAGTTGGTGGCGCTGAACTCGAAGTTGGTAGTCTGTGTGCCGCCCTTGCTCGATGCGCTTGCCGTGGCGCTCTTCTTCTGACTGAACACCGTCTGAAGCTTCATCTTGCCGAACTGGAAGTCGGTTCTCAGACCGAAGAGGCTGCTTACGCCGGGCACCAGACTCATGTTGCTGGGGAATGACACGTTGCCGGCCTCGATGAGTTTGATTATTTCGTCCTCCTTGCCATCGTACTTCAGTTTCATGTTCTGCGAGTCAAAGTCGAAGGTCGCTTCGGTGTTGTAGTTCAGGTTCAGGTCTATCTTGTCGCCCACCTTGCCGTTTAGCGAGAGGTTGATTTTCTCGTCGAAGTCGAATCCGAAGGTCTTGCGGCGGCTGGCGGCCAGCGCTGGGTTATCTACCTTCTTCATGTTCGCGCCCATTTTCACCTCGGCGCTTCCCTGGGTCTTTATCTGTACGCCGCCCGGGCCAAAGAACTTCTCGGCTGGTCCCAGGTCAAAGTGCATGTCGGTGAAGTCGAATTTGTTCTTGCCTTCATTCTCAAACGCCTCCTGGTTCTTCTGCCTCCAGTAGTTCTGCATGCTCTGTCGGAGCGACCACTTCTGGTACTCCTCGGGCGACATCAGCAGCGGGACATTCAGGTAGCTGGTGGCTGTGCCCAGGGTGGCAGAGTGCTGCGTTGTGCCTTGCAGCGTACTGCCTTTGCCGTTGGAGCGTGCTGCGTTGCCCTTTGCACCGCCCTGCGCCGATGCTCCCTTCCCGCTGCCCTTTCCGCCGGCCAGGTCCAGCGTGGTGCCCACAGTGTATGTGCCGTCCTTTTCATCGTAGCTCACTTCGGTCTTCAGGTTGTCCGGGTCCTTCAGGTCAGCCGTCTTCTGCTCCAGGTCCTTGGTGTCCTGTGCGGTAGTCTTGCGCACACTGTAGCGCGGTTTCTTCTCTGTGATGGTATCAGCAGGCGCCTCCCCCTCAAAGCGGAGTGGGGACGGCGATGTGGCCAGCAGGAGTGGACCTGCCAGCGTACAGAGTATTGCTATGGTGAATTTGCGCGCGCTCACGATAATTATAACGTGTATAGGGGGCTTTTTATTGCCTTGGGAGCGATTTTTCTCTTGCCTGTCTGCTGGTTTCGGGCAAATAGCCTAACTTTGTGCAAAAGATTGACAACTGAACAGCAATAGTTTGACTTATGATAGAATATCTGAAAGGTACGCTCGATGAACTCACTCCCACGCTTGCCGTGGTGGAGTGTGCGGGGGTGGGATACGGTGTGAACATCTCGCTCAACACCTTTGCCGCGCTGCAGGGAAAGCAGGAGGTGAAGCTGTGGATAACGGAGGCCATACGTGAGGATGCCTACCAGCTGTGGGGGTTCGCCGCACGTCAGGAGCGCGAACTCTTCCTTCTGCTCACCAGCGTGAGCGGCATAGGTGCGGCCATGGCGCGCATGATTCTCTCGGCGATGAACCCTGCCGAACTCTGTGGGGTCATCAGCGAGGGAAATGACAAGATGCTGCGGCAGGTCAAGGGCATCGGTCCCAAGGCTGCCCAACGCATTATCGTAGATTTGCGCGACAAGATAGTCACACTGGGCATCGATGCTGCCCAGGCCGGCCCGTCCGGCTCCGAGTCCGGCTCCATCAACCGTGAAGTGCTTGACGAGGCCGTCACGGCACTCGTCACGCTGGGCTTCAGTCCTGCTCCTGCCCACAAGGCTGTGCAGCAGATACTGAATGAGAAGCCCGACACACCATTGGAGCGCATCATCGTGCTTGCACTGAAGATGTTATGACGTGCCGCTCTCTCCTCCTGGTCCTCCTGCTCGGTCTGTCCTCGCTGGCCGCTTATCCTCAGAAGGAAGTGGAAAAAATCGGACAGCGGATGCGTGTGGTAGCCCGCTCGCCGCGCGGTGGCTACCGCTTGTGCAAACCCATGCGCGGCACTGGCTTCTGCATTGAGGGAAGCGGGCCAAACGAGGGCTTCGTGCTGGGCTATTCGCCTGAAGGAGACCTGGAACGGGCTTTGGACAATCCCGACTTCCGCTCCTTCCTGCAGGCTTATGATACGGCGGTGGTGCAGACACCCGTGTGCCGGATAGTGCCTGCGGGGCTGAGGCCGGCGGTGGAGCCGATGCTCACCGATACGTGGGACCAGCCCCGCCCCTACAACATATGCGCTCCCATGATAGGCGGCAAGCACTGCCTGGTGGGTTGTGTGGCGCTGGCTCTTTCGCAGGTAATGCGTTACTGGCGCTGGCCAGTGGTGGGCCACGGGGCCCACACCTACGTGGATAGTCTGGGCTGCGGGCAGACACTCACCGCCGATTTCCGTCGCGAGTACCGATGGGACCTGATACGCGATGTATATAGGGGCACCATCGACTCCTCTGATGTGAGCCTTCTCGAGGCGGGCAGGCTGTGGAGCGACTGCGGAGTGGCGGTCAACATGCGCTACGGACTCAGTGCCAGTGGGGCCAAGAGCGTGAGGCAGGCCATAGCGCTGCACACATGGTTTGGCTACGATGGCGGCATGCAGTTCTATTACAGGGATTTCTTCAGCCGGCGGGAGTGGACCGACATGCTCCTGACAGAACTCTCTGCGGGCCGTCCTGTGCTCTTTGCGGGCCACTCGCTCACGCTTGCCCATGCCATCGTATGCGACGGCTATGACGAGGACGGCTATTTCCATTTCAATATGGGGATGGGTGGCGTGGCCGACGGTTACTATTACTTGCCCCATCTCACACCGCAGATGCCTGACTCGTTTGACCCTGACCGGGCCGAGAAGGGCTTCAATGTCCTGCAGGCCATGACCGTGGGGGTGCGTCCTACAGAGGCCAATCCCGTGGTGCGCCACTCGTTTGGAATGGCTGGCATAAAGCCCGTCGTGGTCTCGGCCGGCAGGCGGGGGCAGGTGTCGGTAGCCACTGTCCATCTGGCCAATCTGGGCTGGAACCTGGCGGGCAGGGATTCGGTGCGCCTTGTGCTCCTGCGTGGCGAGGAGCATGTGGCGGACTTGGCCATATACCCTCATGCATTCTCCCTGGAGGAGCTGACCGACAGCACCTACACCGACACGCTCTCCTTTGCGGTGGGCCAGGCGGTAGATGACGGGCTCTATCGGGTATGTCCTGCCGTGCGTGAGCCTGATGGGGCGCTCACCCTGGTGCGTGCCAGCACGGGTACACCGTCGCACGTGCTCTTGAGAGTGAGCCCTGACAGTCTGACGCTCGCGCCCGATGAGTCGCAGCAGGCCAGCATCGAACTGGTCTCCTGGCAGTTTCCCGACAGCCTCCAGATAGGCCAGCGGCCGCCCTTTGAATTCACCGTGCGCAACAACAGCTCGTCGGAATACTGCGGACGGCTCTATATCCTGCTGCACCAACTGGACGGCTCCGACGTGTATCGCCCGCTGCAGGCCCAGGGCATGTGGCTCGATGCAGGCGAGCAGGTCACCTATCTCTTCCGCAAGACCCGCGTGAGGGTGGATGAGGGTGACTATGAACTCTGTCTGGCCTACGACTGTGACCTCTTTACCGACAGTCTGATATGGCTTTCGACCGAGCCTCTCAAGCCCGTGCGGGTGTATTCGCCCGTCCCCTCTGCCGTGGAGCGGGTGGAGGCGGAGGGTGCTTCGGCGGTGCGCCGCTACACCCTGGACGGTACCCCTTGGACTGATGACAGGCAGGGAGTGAGCGTGGTGAGAGAGAAAGGAAAGAGTAGAAAAATAATTACAAGATAAGGGCGTGCCCGATGAGGCAGCCCGATGAAGACTTATGGAGAACAAGAATCTGAAGACATTGCTGCAGACTGCCCTGCTTGCATCACTGGAGGCCGGCGAGGAGATCATGCGCATCTACACCGATCCCAAGCAGGATTTCGGTATCGAGCGAAAGGCCGACAACAGTCCGCTCACCCTGGCTGACAAGGCTTCGCACCGGGTCATCATGAACTATCTGGCCGCCACCCCCATTCCGGTGTTGAGCGAGGAAGGGCGGCATCTGCCCTATGAGGAGCGCAGCGGATGGGACTGCCTGTGGGTTGTAGATCCGCTGGACGGCACCAAGGAGTTCATCAAGAAGAACGGGGAGTTCACTGTCAATGTGGCTCTCGTGCGGCAGGGAGCGCCTGTGCTGGGCGTTGTGTATGTGCCCGCTACGCGCGTATTATATTATGGTATAGTGGGCGAGGGTGCCTGGAAGTGCACTGTGCCTGCCCTCGGAAGCGGCCTTCCCGAGGCCGACAGTCTGGCGGCATTCCTTTCCCAGGGCGCTCCTTCGGATGGTAAGGCGCCCTTCGGTGGCGAGCAGTTGCCTGTAGGGCGGGGACATGATGTCTTCACGGTGGTGGCCTCACGCAGCCACATGAGCCCCGAGACGCAGGCATACATCCAGGAGATGGAGCGTGTGCATGGGCAGGTACGCACGGTGAGCAGCGGCAGCAGCATCAAGATATGCCTGGTGGCCGAGGGTGCGGCCGACGCTTATCCACGCTACGCGCCCACTATGGAGTGGGACACAGCGGCCGGAGACGCCGTGGCGCGTGCCGCAGGAAGGGCGGTGAGAAATGCCGAGAACGGCAAGCCCCTGCTGTACAACAAGCCCGACCTGCTCAACCCTTGGTTCCTGGTGGAGTGAGACAGAGGGCTTGCTCTCCCTGCAGAACTCTTTGTGCTCTGATTGCAAAAGCGGCATTTCGGGTCATGGACTGTGCTTCGTCCTGATGGCGAATGCGGAAGAATGTGTGTGGAGCTAAGTTTCATGCTGGTTCCGAATGCTGGATGCCGATGTGGTAAACGGGCTGTTGCAGAGTTTGGGACTGCTTTCTTGAAATAAAAGACCGCGGTGCTTCTGATGAGGCATCGCGGTTCTTGTTTCTGAATGAGCTGATGGAGTGCTTCGGCGGGTGCTCCTTGTTTGGGGGTAGAGTGGGGGACGGGAGTTTGTCCGGCGTGGTGGACGGATGGCTCCTGTGCTCTGCCGTTTCCCCTCGTCGCTGCTTGCCTGGGAGGGGCAGCGCGGTGCGATGGCCGATGCAGCGCGGTGCGATGGCTCATGCAGCGTGCTCCGTGGGCCAGTGCAGCGTGCTGCGTTTTCAGTCCCATTGCCTGGCAGGAGGCAGTGCATGCACCTCCGGCTTCTTTTCTGCCCTTCCCCTAAAAGGAATGCTGCGCGATGGAGTCCACCGCGCAGCATTCCTTTTCTGTTGCCTTATGCTTGTCTGCAGGATGCAGAAGTCGTTTGCATGGCCCGCATCAGACTTTATTCCTGGAAATAGATGCGCTTCACGCGGTTGCTCACACTGGTCATCACCTCGTAGGGGATGGTGTCGAGCCAGCCGGCCAGTGTGGCTGCGGGGAGCGCTTCACCGAAGATGGTGACCTGGTCGCCCTCCTTGCAGTCGATGTCGGTAACGTCTATCATGCACACGTCCATGCAGATGTTGCCCACATACTCAGCCTGCTGCCCCCCTACCAGGCAGTGGCCGTGGCGGTTGCCCAAATGGCGGTCCAGGCCGTCGGCATATCCTATGGGGATGCTGGCGATGCGGCTGTCGCGGGTGAGGAAGGTGCGGCGGCTGTAGCCCACGCTCTCGCCTGCGGGCACGTTGTGAATCTGCAGGATGGTGGTGCGCAGTGTGCTCACGTTGTTCAAGGTCTTGTTTGTACGGCTGTCCACACCGTAGAGGCCGAGCCCCAGACGTACCATGTCCATCTGGTACTCAGGGAAGTGCTCGATGCCTGCACTGTTGCATATGTGGCGGATGATATGGTGCCGGAAGGCCGACTGCAACTGGTTGCTGCCCTTCTGGAAGAGGGCAAACTGGTGGCGCGAGAAGTCGTCGAAGTCATCGCTGTCGCTGCCCACGAAGTGCGAGAAGACCGAGCAGGGGATGACGGCACTCTGGTGCTGCAGCCTCTGTATGAGCCTTTCCATATCATGCTCGGGGTCGAAGCCCATGCGCCGCATGCCCGTGTCGAGCTTGATGTGGATGGGGAAGCCCACCACGCCCTCGCGCTCTGCCTCACCGATGAGTGCCTCGAGCAGGCGGAAACTGTACACCTCGGGCTCCAGTCCATACTGGAAGAGGGTGCGGAAGCTGCTCATTTCGGGGTTCATGATCATGATGTTCGCCGTGATGCCCGCCTGCCTGAGGGTCACGCCCTCGTCCGCTACGGCCACTGCCAGATAATCGACCCTGTGGTCCTGCAGTGTCTTGGCCACCTCCACCGCACCCGTCCCATAGGCGTCGGCCTTCACCATGCACACCATGCGGGTGTCGGGTTTCATGAAGGAACGATAGTGGTTGAGGTTCTTGACCACGGCGCCCAGATTCACTTCCAGAATGGTCTCGTGCACCTTCTGCTCCAGTCGGTCGGTGATCTTCTCGAAGTGGAAGGCGCGTGCTCCCTTGATGAGCACCATGCAGTGGTGCAGTGCCTGGAACTCCTCACTCCCTGTCAGGTCGTCGGTCGATGGGTAGAAGTGGCATGCTTCGCCCCACTCGGCAAAGTATTCCCTGCCGCTGCCGAGCACCGGGCCTACGGCCATGATGCGCTCTATGCCGCGCTGGCGTGCCATCTGCGACACGTGTGTGCAGAGCGTTTCGGCGGGCACGCCCGTCTGCTGTATATCGCTCAGGATGAGCACGCGGGTCAGTCCCTCGCGCTCGGGACGGCGGCTCATGAAGTCGAGCGCTATGTCCAGACTGCCCAGGTCACTGTTGTAGGAGTCGTTGATGAGCGTGCACCCGTTGCGCCCGCTCTTCACTTCCAGACGCATGGCCACAGGCTCCAGCCGTGCCACGCGCTCGCTGATGACCTCCTCGCTCATGCCCAGGTGGCGGCACACGGCACGGCATATCTCCTTGTTGTCCTCCATGGCACCCTTGCCGGTGCGGTGCCAGGGGATGAGCTTGCCGCGGAAGTCCATCTGCTCCACGCACTTGCTCACTATAGGGTCGTCGGCTGGGTATATGAGGGTCTGCGCGTCGCGGAACAGCTGCAACTTCTCTGCACACTTCTGCTCCATGCTCTCGAAGTTCTCCTGATGTGCCGACCCCAGGCATGTGAAAACGCCGATGGTGGGCTGTATGATAGCCTCGAGGGCCTCCATCTCGCCCGGTTGGGAGATGGCCGCTTCGAATATGCCTATCTGGCTCTGTGCCCAGAGTCCCCACACCGAGAGCGGTACGCCTATCTGAGAATTGTAGCTGCGCGGGCTGCGCGTCACGGTGTAGTCGTCCATGAGCAGCTGATAGAGCCACTCCTTGACGGTGGTCTTGCCATTGCTTCCCGCTATGCCGATGATGGGGATGTCGAATGTCTCGCGGTGGCGTTCGGCAAGCCTTTGCAGAGCCTTGCGGGTGTCGGGCACCAGCAGAAGGTTTGCCTCGGGCAACTCTTGCTCCAGGCGGTGGTCAACCACAAAGTTGCGCACGCCGCGCCGATACAGTTCGTCGATAAACCGATGCCCGTCGCCTCGTGATGTTCGCAGGGCGAAGAAGAGCGTGCTCTGCGGAAAACAGAGGCTTCTGCTGTCGGTCAGAAGCCAGTCAATCTGGTAGTCCTTGTCACCCAGGCGGTGTGCGCCTGTCAGCGTGGCTATTTCCGAAATTGTGTACATAGTGCTGAGTGTGGTTTGCTATTGCTCTGCCCGGCGGGGTGCACCGCAGTCTGCGGTCCTGTCGGGCATGCCGTATTTCTTTTCCAATTCCTTTCTCTTGAGTTCCAGACCCTCGAGGAAAGCCCTGTGCTGCGGGCTGTGGGGGTCCGAGGGGCGGTGTGCCAGTCCCCTGCGTATGGGCTCGTATTCCTTTATATATTCGCGTGTGCGGGCGCTCATGCGCGACTGGCAGAAGCGATGCCATATATAGTCGGCCGCCACGGACGAGGGATGGAGCATGTCGTCGGCGTAGAAGCGGTAGTCACGCAGCTCGTCCATCAGTATCTCGTAGGCGGGGAAATAGCTGGCGGCAGGCTGCTTCTGGCACACTTCCTCCACGGCAAGCAGCAGCGTCGCCTTGGCTAACTGGCTTCGGTGAAAGCCGTATTTCGCGTATCGGTAGGGGCTTATGGTGAAGGTGATGTGCAGGTTCGGATTGGCCTGCAGCAGCTCGTCGGTCATGGCCGACAGCGTTCCGGTGCATTGCTTGAGCGAGAGTGTGTCTTCCAGGAAAAGCCTGGCGGGCATCTTGTGGCAGTTTGCTACCACTTCTCCATTTTCCTGCAGACGGTAACACACGTTGGTTCCGAGGGTTATGAAGAGGTGTATGGCATGGGTCAGAGCCTCTTCCAGTTGCTTCAGCTCGTGCGTCATGGTGCTGATGATGGCATCGTGCGTGGCCTCTTCCACCTGTGTGCCGGCCAGCCAGCAGCGCCATCTGCCGCCCGACTCAAACACTGGCAGCCGTCCGGCATCGCCCTTCAGGGCCTGATGCACCAGCATGGCAATGCTTGCGGGGTTGTATAGGGTGCCCGTCGGATTGCACAGCACGCGCAAGCCATAGGCACTCATGCGGCTGCCCATCTCTTGTGCAAAGCACGACCCAAGCAGCACGCAACCCTCGTGGGGCTGAATGGGGTGGGGCGATGCAGGCGTCTCCACGGAAGTCCTGAAAAGCGTGGCCTCATGCATGATGTCTTTTCCTTCCTTGGTGCGAAGTCTTTCCGTCTTTAACCAAAAATCATTCCTTCTTTATAGGAAACTCGTCCGCTCTTTGGTGCGAACTCGTTCTTCCTTTGGCACAAACTCGTTCCGTCTTTAATAGAAACTCGTTCCCTCTTCGGCGTAAACTCGTTCCGTCTTTATTGGGAACTCATTCTGTCTTCAGTACGAACTCTTTCCGTCTTTAATGCAAAGGTAGAGCGCTTTTCTGAGATGCGCAATAATCGTTCCTCTAAACTTTGCCCAGCAATGCCCGAAAAAGCCCTCAGGAAGGGCTCGGAGCGGCCTGAGCACCGCCATGAAGCGCCCTGCAGACACCCTTCCGTGCCCCTGAAAATGCACTTGTGGCGAAGTTCAATAGGTTAAAAAGTGGCAAAAGCCCTTGCTGGATACGTTTTTTTACGTAACTTTGTGGGCGTTTGGGCGAGCGTGGTAATGCGTTGGGCCAGGCAACAGAACAGAAAGATATATGGAAAGAACCCTTGTGCTGCTCAAGCCGAGTGCTGTGCAGAGAGCGCTGATAGGCGAGGTGATAAGCCGATTTGAGAAGAAAGGACTCCGCATCGTAGGCATGAAGATGCTGCAGTTGACGGACGAGCTTTTGGCTCAACACTACTCCCATCTGGTCGATAAACCATTCTTCCCCGCACTGAGGGACTCGATGAAGAAGACCCCGGTGGTGGCCATGTGCCTCGAGGGAGTGGATGTCATCGAGGTGGTTCGCTTCATCACCGGTTACACCAACGGCCGTAAGGCTGTACCCGGAACCATCCGCGGCGACTATTGCATGAGCAACCAGCAGAACATCGTGCACGCTTCCGACTCTCCTTCTGCTGCCTCCATCGAGTTGGCACGCTTCTTCAAGCCCGAAGAGCTGTTTGATTTCGGAACCCTCAATCTTGACCGGCTTTACGCTGTGAGCGAGGTGTAAGAGGATAAAAACGACAAAGACTAATGTGTATTAAGCGACTGAAGAAAGTAACAAGACTGTTTACCATAGCTCTGGTGGCACTCTCCGCCGGGGCGCAGGCGCAGGACCAGCTGGCCAGCATGGCTCCCATCGACCGCAAGATGAGGGCTATCGACAGCGTCTCCATCGTGCGCCTCATGCAGCAGGAGGAGGTTTATCAGATGCCCGCATCGGCTCTCTATCCTTCATGGAACAATGAATACATCCGCAACTATGGCGTTGCGCTGCCCAAGGAATACCGCATCGACCTGCGGGGATTCCATATGCCCACCGACAGCCGACTGGTGACAAGCCACTTTGGCTACCGTCCCCGCTTCCGCCGACAGCACTACGGCACCGACATCAAGGTGTATGTGGGCGATACCATACGCGCTGCCTTCGACGGCAAGGTGCGTGTGGTGAAGTACGAAGGCAAGGGCTATGGCAAGTATGTCATCATCCGTCACCCCAACGGCCTGGAGACTCTCTACGGCCACATGAGTAAACATCTCGTGAAAGAGGACCAGCCCGTCAAGGCCGGCGAACCTATCGGACTGGGTGGCAATACTGGCCGTTCCTACGGATCGCACCTCCATTTCGAGACACGCTTCCTGGGGCACTTCATCGACCCCGAAAAGGTGTTCGACTTTGCCGCGCAGGATGTCCTGGGCGACTACTATATGTTCCGCTCGAACGGTGGTGGCACCATCCTGGCTGCGCATGATATCGTGGGTGGCGAGGAGGAGATGAGCCCCGAGCAGGCGGCTCAGCTGGCTGCCCAAGAGAAGCAGGAGGAGAGCCGCGCCTTCCAGGAGGAGCGCAAGGCTGAGGTTCAGGCACGCCCCAGAGCGCAGATCCACAAGGTGAAGAAGGGCGAGTCTCTCTACACCATCGCCAGAAAACATGGCGTGACAGTGGACAAACTCTGCCGCATGAACAATATCTCCAAGCGCACCACACTGCGTCCCGGACAGATTCTGAAGTACAGCTAAGAGCCGGTCAAGGCTCCCCGCCGCATCGCATAGATGTCTGTCGGGCTGAAACCATAACTGCAAGGGCAGCATGCTGAGCCACATCAGCGTGCTGCCCTTGCTGCTTGAACGGATGCAGGGGAGCCGGTCGGTTGGGAGGGTGATTCGGTTGGCTGCGGATTACGAGGGTTCTGACAGGAGAAGCCGAATGTGCAGGCAGAGGAAAACAGGTGTGCTGGCAGAGGAGGCCGAACGTTCTGGTTGTGGAAGCCGAACGTTCTGGTTGTGGAAGACGATCGTGTTGGCGGGGGAAGGCAAACGTTCTGGCAGTGTGTGGGCAAGCGCTCTGGCAGAGGAAGACAAGTGCGCTGGCTGTGGAAGACGAGTGTGCAGGCTGTGGAAGGAGTCGGGGTTTCAGAAGTACGTAAGACGTGCTGGTGAGAGAGAAAACGTGGGCTGGCAGGTGCGCAGAAGAGAGCCGATGACGATGAGATGGTTGGTTGATCTGAGTGGAGGAGTAGGCAGGAGGAGAAATGAGTGCGCTTTGCTCGGGATTGCCTGGGAAAGTGGACAGGAAAATACAGCACGCTGCATCTGTCATCTCAGCGCGCTGCGTTGCCCATTGCAGCGCGCTGCATTTGCCATCGCACCGCGTTCCGTTCTTTCTGCCATTTCCATCCGTCGCCTCTCCCGCCGCTTCCTCCGTTTCCCCCAAAAGCTCAAGTCCGTGGCTGTCCGTGCGGCAGGGCGGGTGTCCTTTCCGCCCTCTTTGCCTCAACCTCAGCCTTTCCTCTTGCCTGTGGCATTGCCGTGCCATTTCTTTCCATCAATACTGCGATGAGAAAGCCATGTCGCTGCCAGTTGGCCCTCATGGTACGGTGTCTGTTCGAGGAAGATGCTCCTTTGTTGGGAGCAAATTTGCATAAGTGGCAAAGTAGCCGTAACTTTGCCCCACGCTTATATATATAATAAGGTATAATGGACACACAGGAACAGTTCCGCACCGTGATGGCGGAATGCAGAAACTTGTTTGCAAAGAAGTTGCACGACTATGGAGCGTCGTGGAGAATACTGCGCCCCACGTCTCTGACCGACCAGATATACATCAAGGCACGCCGCATACGCACACTGGAGACCTGTGGAAAGGGACTGGTGGACGAGGGTGTGAAGCCTGAGTTTGTGGGCATCGTCAACTATGCCATCATCGGACTCATCCAGCTCGAGCTGGGTGCGGCCGAGGCACAGGACGATATGACCGCCGAGGAGTGCCTGGCGGCCTATGACAAGCATGCCAATGAGGCAGTGGAGCTGATGCTGCGCAAGAACCATGACTATGGCGAGGCATGGAGACAGATGCGCATAAGCAGTTACACCGATCTCATCCTCATGAAGGTGATGCGCACTAAGCAGATAGAAGATCTGGGCGGTGACACACTCGTGTCAGAGGGCATCGATGCCAATTACATGGATATGATGAACTATGCCGTATTCGGCTTGATCAAACTGACATTCGGTGAGGACAAGGTGGAAGAGTAGGCTGCTGTGGCTGGCGGTGAACGTGGCGCGCCTTGTGGTAGTGGTCACATTCACCTTCTCGGGCGCGGTGAAACTGAACGACCCGCTCGGTACGGCCTACAAGTTGCAGGACTACGCCCAGGCCTTCGGGCTGCAGGCACTCATGCAGGGGGTCACTCCTGTGGTGCTGTCAGTGGTTCTGGCCATGCTGGAGTTCTCGGTGGGCATCTATCTGCTGTTCGGCATACGCCGCCGCCGCACCAGCATCCTGGCACTGGCCTTCATGCTTGCCTTCACTCCGCTCACGCTCTATCTGGCCGTCGCCAATCCGGTGAGGGACTGCGGTTGCTTCGGTGACGCGCTGGTGCTCACCAACTGGCAGACGTTCTGGAAGAATGTGGTGCTGCTCGCAGCCGCCATTCTGCTGGTGTGCAAGACGCGCCTCATGACACGGCTCATCACCGAACGCCACCAGTGGACAGTGTCGCTCTGCACCTGGGCCTTCTCGCTCATCTTTGCGGGAATGAGCCTTTACGGACTGCCGCCTATCGACTTCCTGCCCTACCGCATAGGGGTGAACCTGAGGGAGAAGCTGGCAGAGAGGGACGCGGCACAGGGGCAGACCAAGACCTACTTCATCATGGAGAAAAACGGTGAGCGACGTGAGTTTGCCACCGAAGACTATCCCGACAGCACGTGGACCTACATCGACACACGTGTGGAGGGAACACAGAGCAGTGCAGAATCGCCCTACACCGACTTCTGTATGCAGACAGCCGACGGCGAGGACCTCACCGGCGAGGTCATGCAGGACACCTCCTATGTGTTCCTCCTGCTTTCGCCCTATCTGGAGCAGGCCGATGACGGGGTGCTCGACATCATCACCTCGGCCTATGACTATGCGCAGGAACATGGCTACCGATTCTATTGTCTCACCTCCAGCGGGAGGGAGACCATTGCCACGTGGCAGGAGATGACGGGAGCCGAATACCCCTTCCTGTTTACCGACGGCATCGTGCTCAAGACGATGATACGCTCCAATCCCGGCCTTATGCTGCTGCATGACGGACGGATAACAGGCAAGTGGCCTTCAACGGGGATGCCCGACCTCACCGAGGAAGTGCGCCCGCTGGAGCAGACAGAGTGGGGTGCCCTTGAGGGGCCGTCGCGCATGGAGCGGTTGCTCACCATACTCTTCAGGTATGTGCTCCCGCTTCTGGCGTGCACCCTGGCCGACCGCCTGTGGGTGGCATGGAAGCTTCGTAAACGACATAAACCAAATACAAACTCTAAATAAAAGCATTATGAGAAAGAAGATTGTAGCAGGCAACTGGAAGATGAACAAGAACCTGCAGGAAGGTGTGGCGCTGGCCACCGAGTTGAAGGACATTCTGGCAGCCGAGAAGCCCAACTGCGAGGTTATCATCGGCACACCCTTCATCCACTTGGCTACCGTTAGCGAGCTGCTCAAAGACAGCGTGATCGCCGTGAGCGCCGAGAACTGTGCCAACCACGAGAGCGGTGCCTATACCGGTGAAGTGAGCGCAGCTATGGTGAAGAGCACCGGTGCTGAGTACGTGATACTGGGCCACAGCGAGCGTCGTGAGTACTATGCCGAGACTCCCGAGATACTGAAGGAGAAGGTGGACCTGGCACTGGCCAATGGTCTGAAGGTCATTTTCTGCATCGGCGAGAGCCTGGCACAGCGCGAGGCCAACGAGCAGGAGGCTGTGTGCAAGGCCGAACTGGCAGGCAGCGTATTCCACCTCACAGCCGAGCAGTGGAAGGATATCGTGATTGCCTACGAGCCTATCTGGGCCATCGGCACCGGCAAGACTGCCACCGCTGAGCAGGCTGAGGAGATCCATGCATACATCCGCAAGTGTGTGGCTGAGGTGTATGGCGAGGCTGTGGCCGACGAGACAAGCATCCTCTATGGCGGCTCTTGCAAGGCCAGCAACGCTCCCGAGCTGTTTGCCAAGCCTGATATCGATGGCGGTCTGATAGGCGGCGCTTCTCTGAAGGCTCCCGACTTCAAGGGCATCATCGACGCTTGGAAGTAATCCCTACCTCACAACATCAGCCTTGTCGGTACAGCGGCAGCCATGCGGCATGCCGCCGGCCGGCAAGGCCTTTTACAGTAATTCACAAGACATGCGCATATCCCTTGTCATACTCACCATGCTTGCCAGCTTCCCGCTCGTGGCCCAGCAGCGTTATACCGACCTGCTGCAGAGGTCCGTGGAGGGGCAGGGCAAGATAACCCTGTACCAGAGCGAGAAGATCACCGCCTTGGTCAACGGCACCTCACAACCCAAAGCCTCCACAACGGCAGGCAAGCGGGTCACGCAGCCCATCCAGCCTACCGTCACTCACCGTTCCGACACGGTGGATACCGCAGTGGTTCCTGTGAGACATACGGGGCAGAAGATGCGGGTCAACGGGTACCGCATACAGGTGTATTCAGGCGACAACTCGCGCAAGGGCAAAATGGAGGCAATGGCCATGGGGCAGCGTGTCAGGGGTATGTTTCCCGAACTGCCTGTATATACGCACTTCGTATCGCCACACTGGATATGCCGCGTGGGTGACTTCCGTACCTACGAGGAGGCCAACGAGTACTTCCGTCAGATGAAGGAGTCGGGCCAGTATGCCGAGGCGGTCATGGTGCGATGCAAGGTGATAGTCTATATTGAACCATAGGTCAGACGATGATGAACGAAGAGATGATGGACTTTGACGGAGAGGAACTGGCGAGTCCTGCAGGTGCATCCGCTGCGCCCGGATGCCAGTCGGATGCGGTGGAGCAGGAACTTTCGGCCCACGTGCACCGCATATTGGAACTGATGGGGGAGGACCCCGGGCGCGAGGGACTGCTCAGGACGCCGCTGCGTGTGGCACGTGCCATGCAGTACCTGACAAGCGGCTACAGGCAAGACCCGGTGGCGATACTCAACTCCGCCAAGTTCAGCGAGGAGTATCGTCAGATGGTCATCGTGCGTGACATCAACTTCTATTCGCTCTGCGAGCACCACATGCTCCCCTTTTACGGACGTGTGCATGTGGCCTACATCCCCAATGGCGAGGTGACGGGGCTGAGCAAGATAGCCCGTGTGGTGGATTGCTTTGCGCGCCGCCTGCAGATCCAGGAGCGCATGACCAAGCAGATAAGAGAGTGTATCCAGGAGGCGCTTCACCCGCTTGGAGTGATGGTGGTGATAGAGGCGCAGCACATGTGCATGCAGATGCGTGGTGTGGAGAAGCAGGGTAGTCTGACCACCACGAGCGACTTCTCGGGCGCATTCAACCAGGCCAAGACCCGCGAGGAGTTCCTTCAGCTCATCGGCCGTCGCTGATGCAGAAGCTTCCTCGTACCGCTTTCGAGAGCGGACTTGCATAGTATGATATTCCAATGGCAGGCGCAGCAAAGCCTGCCATTCGTGTTTTCTACCCACATCCGTCGTTTTTCGTTCAATCCTTTGGGCCGCTCCGTCCTGTCGCACGTCTTTCGTCGTTCGGCCTCTTGGCTCGCTCCGTCCTGTTTTTGAGTTCCTTGTATTCCTTTTGACAGTCTGTCGGGCGGTCCCGAGGAGCCGGCACAACAGGTGTTTTTGGGGGATAAGAGGCAGGGTTCCGATGGTATGGACGGGTAGGAGAGGCATGGTCTTTGCAGACCGATGGGCGGCTGTGGGGTTCGGTTGTTGGGGGCTTCTTGCCTCATGGGAATGGCTCGGGTGAAATGACGTAGTGCAGTGCATCGTCCATCGCAGCGCACTGCATCGTTCATCGCAGCGCGCTGCGTTTGGCTTTGCAGCGCAGTGCGTTTGTCGCATGTCCCTCCTGCTATCATCGCCGTTCCCGCTTCCATGAGGAAATCTACCGCGCAGGCTTGTTTCCCGACAACTGCTTCGGCATCCATTCCAACCCTTTTCTCCCATCCTTCCAGTTTCCTTCGTCCCGTGTTTCAGTTCTCTTCTCCCATCCTTTCTGCCTTCTCTGTCCATTCTCTACAGCCGCCTCCCTCTCTTCTTCCATTCCATTCTTTCCTTCCGCCCAGGTCTCTTTTCCCCTCATCTCAACAACCTTTGTCAGAATGAAATGCTTGCTGTCTCTTGTGATGCATGCGGGCGTGTGGGGGCATGCGATGTGCATCCCGGATAGCGTCAGAGTGTGGCGGCGGGGAAGCCGGTATGGGGGAATAGACTGAGGGGCAGTCTGGCACAAGCACCAGACTGCCCCTCGGGCTTTCTCGTATTGTTCCCCGTAGGCGGTGGAGCTGCTTTTCTGCCGGCCGCTCATCGTGCCTCTGGGGTCAGATGACCTGCTTGCCTCAGCAAGGCTTCACGATATAGGTGAAGTCGTAATCGAGGTAGTTGAGGTGGTACTTATTGATGGGCCAGGTGCCCCAGCTGGTCACGCCGCCCAGACCGAACTGCCTCTGCTGGATCTGCAGTACGGAGAAGGGACGCTCCACAAGGTCGCCGCTGTGGCTCTGATGAGCGTATTTGTCGGGTCCGTCATCGAGGTCCTGTGGCAGGTAGGGCAGGGTGCTGCACTCCATCTTGCCTGTTGCCAGGAATTTCAGACCATGTCCGGCAGCATCGGTCACAGCCCAGCTGCGCACATCGGTGTGGTTTCCGCTCTCCTGCGGACGCACATAGGGGTGGTACATCTCGCCCACCTTCTGGGTGTAGCAGCCCAGCTGCTGGGCATCCCTGTCGATATAGGTCTCCACGGGACCGCGGCCGTAATAGGTCACCTGGTCGTATGCGCGGGGCATCACCCACTGCATGCCAAAGCGGAACATATTGGTGTTCTTTTTGGCGGGGTCGGCCTTGAGCTTCTGTCCTACGATGAGCGCACCGTCGTTGGTCAGCGTGTAGGTGAGCGTGAGCTCGCCATTGACGCCGGGCAGAGCGATGAGGGAGGTGACGGCCACGCCGCCTTCCACCTTCTGCAGGCTCACCTGCTTGGTCTTCATGGCGGGGTTCTTCCATGCTGCGAAGTTGTTCTGCAGGCCGGCTCCATAGTCATTGTCGGTGGGAGCACGCCAGAAGTTCGGGGTCACGCTGTACTCATCCTGGAGCATGGGACGGCCGTTCACGTCCAGATAGTCAATCATGCCGGTGCTGCGGTTCACCGTTACCGAGAGTCCGGCAGCGGTCATCGTGTAGCATGCCAACTGCGAATCCACCTTCACCGTCAGCTCTTCATTGGCCTTGGCTTGCGCCAATACCTGTGCGGCAGAGGGGAATGAGTAGTCCTGCAGGGTGAACTGCTGCTCGGCCACCACGTAGCCTGCGGGCAGCAGGGGCTCGGAGTCGCGCAGGCGGAACTGCACGTTGGCCAGCACCTCGCAGCCTGCATTCTCGCGTATGATGTCGAGCACCTTCTGTGCGAAGGGCAGCTTGGCCATGTTCACGCGGCGTGTCTCCTGAGGCTTCAGACTGGTGAGCTCGGGCACGCTCTGCGTCATCACGGGCTTGCCGTCAACCACTATGGTCACCAGTCCCTCCACATTGTCCATGGTGCGGAAGAAGTCCTCGTTATATACCTCAGCCATGCCCGTCTGCATGTCCATGCTCTTCACCCAGTAGTTCTGCTGGTAATGGCGGAACTCGTAAGCGTGTGGGTTGGGGGTGCGGTCGGGCAAGAGTACGCCGTTGCAGTTGAAGTTGTGGTCGCTTGCAGGGTATCGGCCCTCATCACCTCCGTACTTCCATATCTGCTTGCCGGTGCGCTTGCTGGTGCCGCGCACGCCCTGGTCGATGAAGTCCCAGATGAATCCTCCCTGGTAGTTGGGGTACTTGCGTATGAGTTCCCAGTACTCCTTGAAGCCTCCGCCACTGTTTCCCATGGCGTGTGCATACTCGCACTGGATGAGGGGACGCGGGTTGCTTCCCTTGCAGTACTGCTCACATGCGCCGTAGTCACGGTACATCGGGCAGAACACCTCTGTCTTGCCCTCCTCTCCCATCTGCTCATACTGTACCACACGTGATGCGTCGAGTGCCTTCACCTGGTCGAATGCGGCATCGAAGTTATCGCCCGAACCGCTCTCGTTGCCCAGGCTCCAGAAGATGATGCTGGGGTGATTCTTCTGTATGAGAACGTTGTTCTGGTTGCGCTCCACGATGGTGTGCTTGTAGCGGGGGTCCTGTGCCAGGCGGCGGTCACCGTAGCCCATGCCGTGGCTCTCGAAGTTGGCCTCTGCCACGAGGTAGATTCCGTACTGGTCGCAAAGGTCGTACCAGCGTGGGTCATCGGGGTAATGGCAGGTGCGCACGGCGTTGAAGTTGAACTTCTTGAGCATTGCTATGTCCTCTGTCATGCGCTCCAGGCTCACCACGTAGCCGCCATCGGGGTCTATCTCATGGCGGTTGGCACCCTTGAAGAGTACGGCTTTGCCATTGACCAGAATCTGGTTGCCCTTGTGCTCCACGCTGCGGAATCCCACCTTCTGGGGGATCGACTCGATTACGCCACCCTTGTCAGAGAGTGTGGTCATGAGCGTGTACAGGTAAGGTGTCTCGGCGCTCCACAGGCGGGGAGCCTTTATCTGGGCATCAACGGAGTGCGTGCCCTTGCCCTTGAGCTGCTGCTCGCTCTGCCACACCTGTTTGCCGTCGGCATCGGTGAGGGTCATCGTGAGCGTCTTGCCGGTGGCCTGGGGAGCATCCACCTTCACGTTGAGTGTGCCGTCGGTATAGTTGTTGGTGAGTCCTGCGGTGATGTGCAGGTCCTGCACATGTGCGGCGGGACGTGCGTACATATACACCTCGCGTGCTATGCCGGTGAAGCGCCAGAAGTCCTGGTCCTCGCCGTAGGAGCCGTCGCACCAGCGCATCACCTGCATGGCAATGACTGCCTTCTGTCCGGGCACCACATACTTGGTGATGTCGAACTCTGCTTCGAGCTTCGAGTCCTCGCTGTAGCCCACCTCCTTGCCGTTCACCCACAGGGCGAGGTTACTGGTGGCCGAGCCCACGTGCACATAGATGCGCTCTCCCTTCCAGCTGGCTGGGATGGTGAATGTACGGCGGTAGGAACCCGTGTAGTTGTTCTTCTCCTCCACCATGGGAGGGTTATTGGCAAACTGGGTTGCCCAGGCGTAGCCCACGTTCTTGTAGGTCTTGTCGCCGTGTCCATTCATCTCGAAGAGTCCGGGCACGGGGAAGTCCTCCCATCGCGAGTCGTCATAGCCGGGCATGAAGAAGTTCTTCGGAGCCAGGTTGTGGTCTTTGACAAACTGGAACTTCCACATTCCTTCCATCGACAGAAAGCGTTTGCTTCCCTCCTTGAGTCCCTTCTGTGCCAGGGCCTGTGACTCATACGCGAAGAACGAGCTGCGTGCCTTCTCGGTGTTCACCCTGTTCACCTGCGGGTCCTGCCAGCGAGGTGCTTGCGCCATTGCGCCCTGTGACCCCAGAGCCACAGCCAATGCCGCTGAGAAAAATAACTGTTTGAGCATCTTGTTAATTTAGTATGTTTGTTATTGGATAAGTTTTCTCCTGTTCGGGCAGGGCTAAGCCCCTTCCCTGGCACAAAGTTAACGAAATTCACGCATACGCGAAAGCGATATTCCTGCAAACGCGTGTCTGTTTGGGCAAAAAAACGTATATTTGTCTGTGCAGAGGCATTCTCCTGCTATAATTATATAATATGTACGCGCGTATAGAGCCATGAGTATTCTTCACGATATCACCCATCTGCTGCTGCCACGCCGCTGTCCGGTGTGCCAGCGCAGGCTGGAATATACCGAGCAGAGCCTGTGTGCCGTGTGTGCCTCGTGCCTGCCCCGCCTGTGGTTGCCCGGCATCGATGACAATGACATGCTGCGACACCTGTGGACGCGCGTGCCTGTGGAGCATGCCTTCAGTCTGGTGGCCTACCGCCACAATTCCCCTTTCCACCAATTGCTCATGCGCATCAAGTACCAGTCCGACACGGCTCTGGCCTACCGCCTGGGGTGGTGGGCCGGCAGCGAGGCGGTGCGTGCCGGACTGGACGAATATGCCGATGTGCTGGTGCCTGTGCCCCTTACCGCCCGGCGCTTGCGCGAGCGTGGTTACAACCAGGCCCGTCTTCTGGCCGATGGGATGGGCCGCGCCATGGGTGTGCCCGTGATGGAACTGCTCGTCCGGCAGCAGCAGGGCACCTCGCAGACCCATCTCTCGGGTGAGGGCAGGGCGCAGAACACCACCCGCATCTATCATGCCCGCCTTCCCGAGGCACTTCGCGGGGGCAGGGTGGTGCTGGTGGACGACGTGATGACCACGGGATCCACCCTGGCCCAATGTGCCGAGGCCATCCTCGAGGCCGACCCCTCTGCCCACGTGAGCCTGCTCACCCTGGCCTTTGCGGGGGAGTGAGGGAGGTGCCGGATGGGAGTCGGGAGGCTCGCCCGGATGGCCGCAAGTTTTTTTGCAGCGCGCTGCGGTGGCCTGTGCAGCGTGCTTCGTCGGGCATCGCAGCGCGCTGCGATGGCGCATGCACTGCACTGCATCTCTTGGCCCATATTTCTCCGCCGCTTTCCACGTGCTGCTGTTGGTGCCGTTGCCATTGCCTTGCACAAATGCCGTCAGTAGCATGGAATTGCTTGTGAAAAGTGCTTTGGAGTGACAAAATGTGTGCTTTTCTTGCAATTTGCTTACAGAATACTTGTGAAAGCAATGCTTTTTCTGTAATTTTGCAGCGGATTAGGACAACCAACCAACAGTATTCGTATAACAAGTTTAGCTATGGACGCAAAGAAAGTCTTGGAAGATCTCAAGAGACGCTTCCCTAATGAACCTGAGTACCATCAGGCAGTCGAAGAGGTATTGACCACTATCGAAGAAGAGTACAACAAGCACCCGGAGTTTGAGAAAGCCAACTTGATAGAACGCCTCTGCATACCTGACCGCGTATATCAGTTCCGTGTGACATGGGTAGATGACAAGGGACAAGTGCAGACCAACATGGGTTACCGTGTGCAGCACAACAATGCCATTGGTCCCTACAAGGGCGGCATCCGCTTCCATAAGAGCGTCAATCTGGGCATTCTGAAGTTCCTCGCCTTTGAGCAGACCTTCAAGAACTCACTCACCACACTGCCTATGGGCGGTGGCAAGGGCGGTTCCGACTTCAGCCCCCGCGGCAAGTCAAACGCCGAGGTGATGCGCTTCTGCCAGGCTTTCATGCTGGAGCTCGGACGTCATATCGGTCCTGACGTGGATGTGCCGGCAGGCGACATCGGCGTGGGCGGCCGCGAGGTGGGCTACATGTTCGGCATGTACAAGAAGCTCACACGCGAGTTCAGCGGTGTGTTCACAGGCAAGGGCCTGGAGTTCGGTGGCTCTCTCATACGTCCCGAAGCCACAGGCTATGGCAATGTATATTTCCTGCAGGAGATGCTGAAGACCAAAGGCGACAGCGTGGAAGGCAAGCGCGTGCTCATCAGCGGCGCGGGCAACGTGGCGCAATATACCGCCGAGAAGGTGCTCCAGCTGGGCGGCATCGTGCTCACCATGAGCGACAGTGACGGCTACATATACGATCCCGACGGCATCGACCGCGAGAAGCTCGACTACATCATGGAGCTGAAGAATATCTACCGAGGCCGCATCAAGGAGTATGTGGAGAAGTATCCTACAGCCAAGTATGTGGCTGGCGCGAAGCCCTGGAACGAGAAGGCCGACATCGCCCTCCCCTCTGCCACGCAGAACGAGATAAACGAGGAAGCAGCACAGGCACTGGTGGCCAACGGCGTGATAGCCGTGAGCGAGGGTGCCAATATGCCCTCCACACCCGGAGCCATCCGCGTGTTCCAGGAGGCGAAGATACTTTACTCACCCGGCAAAGCCTCCAACGCAGGCGGTGTGTCGGTGTCGGGACTGGAGATGTCGCAGAATAGCGAGCGCCTCTCATGGACTTCCCAGGAGGTAGATCAGCGCCTGCACGCCATCATGGAGAACATTCATGCCAACTGCGTAAAGTACGGCACCGAGGCCGACGGCTATGTCAACTATGTGAAGGGAGCCAATGTGGCAGGCTTCATGAAGGTGGCCAAGGCCATGATGGCGCAGGGTATCGTGTAAGTGCATGACCGTTCTCTGCAAGGAGAACCACATTTATAGCGCAAGGGCGTGCCATTGGAGTGGTGCGCCCTTGCCGTTTGGCAAACAAGAACAGACAACCGACAATGACTCTCAAGGACACTTCCTTTGTGGACTTGATGCTCAAGCGCATCTGCAACGTCCTCATCATAGCCAACCCCTACGACGCTTTCATCCTCGAAGATGACGGCCGTGTAGATGAGAAGATATTCTCTGAGTATGCCCGCCTGGGGCTGCGCTTTCCGCCACGCTTCATACAGGTGGCGTGCCAGCATGCCGCCGAGACGCACATGGCAACCGAGAAGATCGATCTCGTCATCTGCATGCCGGCAGCCGAGGACAACAGCGTGTTCGACATCGCACGCTCTATCAAGCACGACTATCCTGCCGTGCCCATTGTGGTGCTTACGCCCTTCAGCCACGGAATCACCAGACGAATGCAGAACGAGGACCTCTCTGCCTTCGAGTACGTATTCTGCTGGCTGGGCAATACCGAACTGCTCCTGAGCATCATCAAGCTCATGGAAGACCGCATGAATCTGGAGCACGACATACGTAGCGCCGGCGTGCAGATGATACTTGTAGTAGAGGACAGCATACGCTTCTACAGCAGTATCCTGCCCAACCTATACCGTTTCGTGCTCCAGCAGAGCCTGGAGTTTGCCACCGAGGCACTCAATACCTCGCTCGAGACACTGCGCATGAGGGGGCGTCCCAAGATAGTCCTGGCGCGTAACTACGAGGAAGCATGGCTGCTGTACAACCGCTTTGCCAACAATACCCTGGGCGTCATCAGCGACTGCCGCTTCCCGCTCCTCCCGGGTGGGGAGAAGGATGAGAATGCAGGGTTCAGCCTGCTGCAGGCCATCCGCAAGAACGATCCCTATATCCCCCTGATAATGGAGTCGGCCGAAAGCGACAAGGCGGCTCTGGCCTCGCAGTGCAAAGCCCACTTCATAGATAAGAACTCCAAGAAGATGGACGTTGACTTGCGCCAGCTCATCCTTAAGTATTTCGGCTTCGGAGATTTCGTCTTCCGTGACCCCGACACCATGCAGGAGGTGGCCAGGATACACAACTTGAAGGACCTGCAGAACAATATCATGACGGTCCCCACACGCAGTCTGCTCTATCACATAACGCACAACAACGTGAGCCGCTGGCTGGCGAGCCGTGCCCTCTTCCCCATTTCGGAGTTCCTCAAAGGCATCACCTGGGAGGGACTTCAGGACGTGGATGCCCACAGGCAGATTATTCTGGATGCCATCGTGGCGTACCGCAGGATGAAGAACCAGGGCGTGGTGGCGGTCTTCCAACGCGAGCGCTTTGACCAATACTCCAACTTCGCCCGCATCGGCGACGGCAGTCTGGGAGGCAAGGGACGCGGCCTCGCCTTCATCGACCACCTGCTCAAGCGGCACACCGACCTCAATGAGATGGATGGCGTGGCGGTGCGCATCCCAAAGACTGTGGTGCTCTGTACCGATGTGTTCGACGAATTCATGGACGCCAATGACCTCTACCAGGTGGCACTCAGCGACATCCCCGACGAGGAGGTGCTGCAACACTTCCTCCGTGCACGGCTCCCCATGCGCCTTCTGGGCGACCTGGAAGCCTTCCTGCAGGTGGTAGATGGCCCCATCGCAGTGCGCAGCAGCAGTCTGCTCGAGGACTCCCACTACCAGCCCTTTGCCGGTGTGTATAGCACCTATATGGTTCCCTATGCCCAGGACAAGTACGAGCGCTTGTCCATGCTGTCGCAAGCGATACGCGGTGTATATGCCAGCGTGTTCTATCGCGCCAGCAAGGACTATATGACCGCAACGAGCAATGTCATCGACCAGGAGAAGATGGCAGTCATCCTGCAGGAGGTTGTGGGTGAGCCCCACGGCAGTCTCTTCTATCCCCTCATCAGCGGTGTGGCACGCAGCATCAACTATTACCCCATCGGGGATGAGAAGGCCGAGGAGGGTACGGTGTCGCTTGCCATGGGACTCGGAAAGTACATCGTGGATGGAGGCGTGAGCCTGCGGGTATGTCCGGCACACCCCCACCAGGTGCTTCAGACGAGCGAGATGGAGACTGCCCTGCGCGATACCCAGACCCACTTCCTGGCGCTCAAGGCCACCAGCGACCCCGACTCCGGCCCACTGCAGGTCGATGACGGGTTCAATCTGGTGCGTGTCGCCTTGCGAGATGCCGAGCAGCATGGCGCCTTGCGATGGATTTGCTCCACCTATGATCCCTATGACCAATGCATCTACGACGGCTATTACGAGGGCCGCAACCGCAAGATACTCTCCTTTGCAGGCGTGCTCCAGCACGGAGTCTTCCCTCTGCCCGAACTGATGAAGCTCGTTCTCGACTATGGGCAAAGCGAGATGCAGCGTCCTGTCGAGATAGAGTTTGCGGTGAACCTGCACGATGACAAGAGCGGCGAATTCTATCTCCTGCAGATACGTCCCATGGTGGACAACCGCATGGACATCAATGAAGACCTCACCCTGGTGCCCGACGACGACTGTCTCCTGCGCTCCCACAATGCCATCGGAAACGGCATCATCACCGACATCACCGATGTGGTATATGTCAAGACCGACGCTTACCAGCCATCGCAGAACCCCTCCATAGCCGAGGAGATAGAGCGCATCAACCGCTCCTTCCTCGCTACGGGCACTTCGCCGGACGCCAACGGAGACACTTCCGTGCAGGCGGCCTCCTATCTGCTCATCGGTCCGGGACGCTGGGGAAGCAGCGACCCGTGGCTGGGCATTCCCGTCAAGTGGCCCCACATCAGTGCCGCGCAGGTCATCGTAGAGGCAGGACTTGACAATTATCAGGTGGATCCCAGCCAGGGCACACACTTTTTCCAGAACCTCACATCGCTGGGCGTGTGCTACCTCACCATCAATGCCTTCCGCCAGGACGGCATCTATCGCCAGGACATGCTCAACTCCCTGCCTGCCGTGAGCGAGACGGAGCATGTGCGCCACGTGCGTCTGCCGCAGCCCCTGACCATCAAGGTCGATGGCCGACACAAGGAGGCTGTGGTGCTCAAGCCCTGAGCGCAACCGGCCGAAGCCCCTTTTGCTCCGTTTCGCAGGACACTTTCCTGTGCAACGGGGCTTTTTGCACCCCAAAGGTCAAGAAAATGGCGAAAGTGCTTCTCCCTTTTGCAAATAATCTTTAACTTTGGAGTGTAAACAAGTGCAACGCAACCTATTTAATACTCTAAAGATATGAAGAAGACAAAGTTTATGGCTCTGCTGCTCATGGCAGGCCTCACCTTCACCGCGTGTGACGAGGATGAGAACTTCAACCCTAACCTTGACGTGGAGGAGACAGTGACGGTGGATTTCGAGGGCAGCTACTTCACAGCCCTGGTGGATACACCTCAGTACAACGGCCCGATGCTCTATGGCGAGCTGTCAAGCAACTATCGCTGGAGCGATCCTGCCACTACACTCACTGGCGGAATGACCAACAAGTGGGGTGGCCAGTATGGTTTCAGCGAGGGTGGATCCGCTCTCAGCTACTACATCGACGCCGACCTCGACTCGCTGCGCACCTATGAGCAGCAGTTGGCAGTGCCCGTTTCCAACGGTTCCAAGAACTTCGTGGTGGTGTTCGACGAGGCCACCATCTGCTTTGCCGACAGCGTGGCCCGCGAGGTGAAGACCATTGACCTGATAGGTACCACCTACATGCTGAGCGTGGCCAAGCACGGCAACGGCGTGGCATCACCCCTGCTCAGCGGCACCAGCTACCTCAATCTGAATATCGAGGGATTCGATGGCACCGAGTCCAAGGGCGTTCTGCCCGTGGCCATCTGCGCCGGTGGCGGCTTTATGAGCAGATGGTACACCTGCGACATCAGTTCGCTGGGCAAGGTGACCAGTCTGAAGTTCACAATGGAGGGCAGCGATACAGGCCAATGGGGCTTGAACACTCCTGCCTACTTCGCATTTGACAACGTGGTCATCAAGAAGTGATTCCGCAGTGCGCCCGCCCACGCTCCTTGCCCCCGGCAAGTTCCATGAGCCATCGCGCGCAAGCAATATCCTACCCATCCGAGGGGCAGTCCTGTCAAAGGGGCTGCCCCTTCTTGCATCCGGGCGGGGCGGATGGGCGGAAAAACGCAGCACGCTGCATCGTCCTGTGCAGCGCACTGCATAGGCTATCGCAGCGCACTGCATCAGCCATCGCAGCGCGCTGCGTATTCTGGGCGAGCGTTGATGATGGTGGGTAAGGCCACAATGGGGACATTTGTCCTGTGCGCTTCCAAGAGTGTCTCTCAGTTGTTTGTCGGGTCAGAAAGAAATGTGTACCTTTGTGCCCAGCATTATGGAAAGTAAGGAGAAAACAGGAAAAGTGTTCCTCATAGCAGGCACCGAGCCACTGGGCAGCGCAGGTGTGCAGGCCGACATCAAGGCCATCACACGTTGTGGCGGCTGGGCGGCTGCCGCACTGACGGCTGTTGTGGACGAGGATGTCAACCGCGTGAAGGGAGTCTATCCCTTGCCTGCCGACCTGGTCGTATCGCAGGTGGAGTCCTTCCTCAGCACCGTGGGGGCCGACTGCATCAAGACCGGAGTGCTGCCTGCAGCCGACATCATACGCGGTGTGACCACCGTGCTCAGGCGCTACCGGCGCCAACCGGTGCTCATCGACCCCGTCTTGGTCAACTATGCCGGCTGCCAGCTCATCAGCGACGAGTGCATTGCGCTCTACCGCCAGCAGCTCTTCCCCCTGGCCACACTCATCACTCCCAACCGCCACGAGGCGGAGTTCCTCCTGGGTCGCCCGCTGGCAGATATCCATGCCGACCTGCGTGAACTGGCCCAATGGGGCTGTTCGGTGCTTGTCAAGAGCGTGGAGCGGGAGGACTATCTGGTGGACTATCTCTATGATGCCACTGCCGACCGTGTGACCTCGTACCCCAAGCGCAAACTCCGGCTGACCGACCGCAACGGTACGGGCGACACTCTATCAAGCGCTGCGGCCACCTATCTGGCTCTGGGCGAAGGCTTGCAGGAGGCGGTGAGAAAGGCCGAAGAATACATGCACCACTTCCTTGCCTCGCCCCGCTATGTGATAAGCGCCGGTCTGGGCATGGAGCAAACGAAGGGAGGAGAATAAGATGCTCGCGCGCGTACATTATATTATATATACCATTGTCGGAGCCTTGCTGGCAAGCCTCTGCCTCGCTCTCACTGCCGGATGCGGCCGTGCGGGTGCCGGAGCAGACCACAGCGGCGGCGACACCATAGCCATGGCCTATGCCCGCAACCTGCACATGGTGGCACACCCCGACGGCATAGAGGTCACCATGCTGGATCCCTGGCACGAGGGACGCACGCTGGCGCGATACTTCCTCACCAGTGATACCACACGCCGGGGCGACGGCATCATACATGTACCCCTCAGGCGTGCAGCCGTCTTCACATCCGTGCATTGCGCACTCTTCAGCGAACTGGGGGCACTGTCCTCGGTGCGTGGTGTGTGCGACCTGCAGTATATGCCTCTGGCCTACATCCACGATGGGGTTGGGCAGGGAAGCATCTGCGACCTGGGCAACAGCATGGAGCCCAACATGGAGCGGCTCATCGACCTCATGCCCGATGCCGTGCTGCGCAGCCCCTTCGAGCAGAATGGCGGTTATGGCAAGATAGGCCGTCTCAGCATCCCCGTGGTGGAGTGTGCCGACTATATGGAGGTTGGCCCGCTGGCCAGAGCCGAGTGGGTGCGCTTCTACGGCCGTCTGGTGGGACAGGCCGAGCGTGCCGACAGCATCTTCCGCAGCGTGGAGCAGCATTATATACAGCTGAGAGCCAAGGCCCAGGGAGCACGATCCCATCCCACCCTCATCTGCGAAGCACCCTACAACGGACAGTGGTACATGCCTGCCGGCAGCAGCACCATGGGGCAGATGTATGCCGATGCGGGAGCCCGCTATCTGTTCTCCGACATCCCCGGCACGGGCAGCAGTCCGCTCAGCATCGAGCATGTGCTGGAGCGTGCACTGGAGGCCGACGTGTGGCTCATCAAGACGTACGGCCTGCAGAGCAAGGCTCAGCTGGCCAGTGATACGCCCCTGCTCAAGGGCATCAAGGCGCAGGCATGGACCTGCGACCCCTCTTCCACTGGGTTCTATGAGCAGACCCCCTTCCATCCCGAGCGGCTTCTGGAAGACCTCACGGCGATATTGCATCCCGAGTTGGGCATCGTGCCCGCCCACCGATACTTCCATAGCATACCATGAGACATGGCCTCCTGATTCTCCTCCTCTGCTTTCTGGTGGCGGTGCTGGCCCTGTGCAACGTATGGTTCGGCTCGCTCAGCATACCAGCCACGGCGGTGTGGCAGATACTGTGCGGCGGCCAGGTGGAGGGGCATCATGCCTGGACATTCATCATCATGGAGAGCCGTGTGCCCCAGGCCATCACGGCCCTGCTGTGCGGCGCATCGCTTAGCGCGTGCGGTCTGCTGCTGCAGACGGCCTTCCGCAATCCCCTGGCCGGCCCGTCCATACTGGGTATCGATGCCGGCGCAAGCCTGGGCGTGGCGGTGGTCATGCTGCTGTTGGGCGGCACGGTCACCCTTGGGTATCTATCTACAGGCGGCTATCTGCTGGTCATCATGGCCGCCATGGCTGGGGCGCTGCTGGTCATGGCACTGTTGCTGGCCCTCTCGCAGATATTGCGCAATGCCCTCACCCTGCTCATCGCAGGCGTTGTCATCAGCTACGTGACGGGCAGCATCATACAACTCCTCAGCTATCTGGGCACCGAGGAGGGCGTCCACCATTACGTGCTATGGGGCATGGGCAACTTTGGCAGTGTGTCCACCGACCGCCTGCCGGTGTTCTGTGCGCTGGTGCTCAGCGGCTTGGCAGGTGCTGTCCTGCTGGTCAAGCCCCTCGATGCCATGCTGCTGGGGGAGCGCTATGCACAGAACCTGGGAGTGAATGTGAGGCGGGTGCGCCAGGCATTGCTGCTGGTCACGGGTCTGCTCACAGCCACCACCACTGCCTTCTGCGGCCCGGTCTCATTCCTGGGTCTGGCCGTTCCCCATATAGCCCGCATGCTGCTTCGCACCAGCACGCACCGCATCCTGTTGCCAGCGTCCATGCTGGTGGGGGCGGCACTCACATTGGGCTGCAACCTTCTGTGCACGCTGCCGGGCAGTGGCACGCTCATCCCTATCAATGTCATCACACCCCTTGTGGGCACCCCGGTCATCATGTATGTGATACTGGGGCACAACCGTAAATAACTATTAACAACACCAAACAATTGCAAGATGAAAAGAACATCTCTATTCCTGGCAGCCGCCTGCATGACACTGGCCGCTGCAGCCGAAGTTACCTACCAGACAGTTCCCCTGCCTCAGCAGATAGCCATCGACCCCAGCGGCAAGCAGGCTCTGCTCATCAAGGGACAGGCTGTGACCTACCCTGCAGGCAACGACAAGATGAAGAGTACAGCCGCACTGGCCGGTAAGTACCTCTCTCTCACACCTCAGGAGGCCGGCAAGAAGGCCGTGCCCGGCGTGCAGCTCTCGCTGGGTCTCAAGAGTGAGAACCCCGAGGCATACCTCATCACCGTGGACAAGAAGGGCATCCGCATCCAGGGCGCAAGCGAGAGCGGAGTGTTCTATGGCGTGCAGACATTGCGCAAGAGCGTGATGGAGGAGAAGGGCGACACCATTCGTCTGCCTTATGCAACGGTGAGCGACGAGCCCCGCTTCGGCTACCGTGGCACCATGCTCGACTGTGCCCGCCACTTCTTCCCCGTCTCCTTCGTCAAGGAGTTCATCGACATATTGGCCCTGCACGGCGTCAACCGTTTCCACTGGCACCTGACCGATGACCAGGGCTGGCGCTTCGAGGTGAAGTCGCTGCCCGAACTGGCAGTCAAGGGAAGCGTGCGTCCCTGCACGGTCGTAGGCAAGAACATCGGTGTGGACAACGCTGCGGGAGCCATCTATGACGATACCCCAGAGACCGGATACTATACTCAGGAGGAGATGAAGGAGATTGTGCGATATGCCGAAGAGCGCTTCATCACCATCGTTCCCGAGATAGACCTGCCCGGGCACATGATTGCAGCACTCAGCGTATATCCCGAACTTGGTTGCACCGGCGGTCCTTACAACGTGTGGTGCCGCTGGGGAATTGCCCAGGATGTGCTCTGCGCCGGCAACCCCAAGACCCTCGACTTCCTGCACAAGGTCATGGACGAGGTGTGTGAAGTGTTCCCCGGCAAGCTCATCCACATCGGTGGTGACGAGAGCCCACGCAACCGCTGGAAGGCATGCCCCAAGTGTCAGAAGAAGATGAAGGAGCTTGGCCTGAAGAAGGAAGCGGAGTTGCAGACCTATATCAACAAGGACATTGAGGCCTATCTGGCAGCCAAGGGACGCGAAATCATCGGCTGGGACGAGACCCTCGAGGGCGGTCTGAGCGAGAAGGCCAGCGTGATGAGCTGGCGCGGCTACAAGGGTGGCATCGAGGCTGCACGCCAGCACCACCACGTGGTGATGAGCCCCACCAACCATTGCTACATCGACTACTATCAGCTCAAGAACCACGATGCCCAGCCTCTGGCAATCGGCGGCTATCTGCCCGTGAGCACCGTGTACAGCATGGAGCCCGTGCCTGCAGAGCTCACCGAAGAGGAAGGCAAGTTCATCGTGGGCGCACAGTGCAACCTGTGGACCGAGTATGTGGTGAGCCCCGACCACGCCATGTACATGTTGCTGCCCCGCCTGGCTGCCATGTGCGAGGTGCAGTGGATGCAGCCCCAGGCCAAGAACTACGAGGAGTTCAGCAAGAAGCGTCTGCCCGCCATGCAGAGCATCTACCGCAGTCTGGGCTACAAGTATTGCTCGACCATCGAGTAAGAAGCACCCATACGGCATTCATCTGAGCATAGGAGACGCGACTTATGGAAATCAGGCTGCATAATGTGAGCACAGGCTATGGCCGCCGCGTGGTGGCAAGCGGGCTCAATGCCTGCCTGCATCAGGGCGAGATGGTGTGCCTGCTGGGCGCCAACGGAGCGGGCAAGAGCACGCTGCTGCGCACCATAGGAGGCTTCCAGCCGACCCTCGCAGGCGAGGTGAGCATAGACGGCAAGCCGACAGACCGGCTGGGGCCGGACTGCCTCAACCGCCTGTTGAGCGTGGTGCTCACCGAGCGCATCGATGTGGCGGGACTCACCGTATGCGACCTCGTGGGCATGGGACGCGCCCCATACACTGGTTTCTGGGGCACCCTGCAGGCTGATGACCGCCGCATCGTGGATGAGTCCATGAGGCTGGCAGGCGTGGCCGAACTGGCCGACCGGCAGGTGCAATCGCTGAGCGATGGCGAGAGGCAGAAGGCTGTGATAGCCAAGGCATTGGCACAGCAGACTCCGGCCATCCTGCTCGACGAGCCCACGGCCTTCCTTGACTATCCTTCGAAGGTGGGCACCCTGCGCCTCCTGAGCCGCCTGGCCCACGATATGCAGAAGATTGTGCTGCTCAGCACACACGATGTGGAGATGGCGCTCCAGCTGGGTGACAAGCTCTGGCTGATGGACTGCCAGGGACTGAGCATCGGGTCGCCCCGCCAGTTGGCAGCCGATGGCACCATAGCCCGCTTCTTCGCGTGTCCCGGCGTGGAGTTCTCTCCCGAGAGCCTCACATTCCGCATGCAGGCTCCCTCAAACTGAGTGTCCGCTCCAGCCCGCCCCTTTCCTCTGGGAAGTGGAAGCGGATGAATGCAAAGTGACAGGATAAAGCAAAGCCCCCTCTTGAACTTTCCGCACAGGGAAGGAGCAAGAGGGGGCTTCCTCTTTACAGCCCCTCCCGATGAAGCCCGGCGTGCGGGCAGGGGAGGAGAGAGGCGCTTGGCGGAGATGGCGATGGCGCCTTGGGACAAGAAGGAGAAGGGTGAGGTGAGAAACGCAGTGCGGTGCGATGGCTGATGCAGTGCGGTGCGCCAGCCGATGCAGCGTGCTGCGCCAGCCGATGCAGCGCGCTGCGTTTTCCGAACCAGAATGATACCTTTCCCAAGTCACCCCGTTCCTTTTCTCCAGGCAACACGCTTCTCCATCTTCCGAAATCCGCCTCTCGCGCTATCGGAGGAATTTTCTTTTCTCCAGGCAACACGCTTCGGTCTCCATGGAAATCCTCTTCACACGCTTTCAGAGGTTTTCCCTTCCCCAAAGGCAATCCGCTTCTCCATCTCCCGAAATCCGCCTCTCGTGCTTTCGGAGGATTTTCCTTTTCTCCAGACAATACGCTTTGGCCTTCTCCGAAATCCGCTTTACATGCTTTCGGAGGATTCTTCTTTTCCCCGAGCAATCCGTTTTGTTCTTTCCAGAGGTCCCCTCCCCAGCCTTCCGCCATCGCTTTCCAAAAACAAGACTTCGCATTCATGACAGAAGCGAAACCTGATTTTTAGTCTGGAATCCAGTATTCAAGAATCGGCCGTGGTGCGGTTCATGGCGGCAGCCTTCCGCTTCACCAGGTCGGCGAACTCATGGTTCTTGAGTCCCCAGCGCGGTGCGATGACAAGCTCTGGCGGGCTCTGGCTCACGAAGCGTTCCAGTACGAGCGAACTGGGAAGGTGGCTGATGTACTCCAGCACCAGGCTGACATACTCCTCGGCAGTGGGCATGGGCCAGGGGGCAGCCTCGTACTCCCGTGCCAGTGCCGTGCCGCGTATGACCTGCAACTGGTGCAGCTTGAGCGTGGTGAGCGGCAGGGAGGCCACCAGGCGTGCCTGTTGCATGAGGTCGGCATGCGACTCCCAGGGGAAGCCCAGTATCATGTGTGCCCCCACGCGGATGCCTCGCGCGGCGGTGTTACGGATGGTCTCCTGCGCCTGTGCGAAGGTGTGGCCGCGGTTCACACGCAGCAGCGTCTCCTCGCTGGCGCTCTCCACCCCATATTCCACCAGCAGAAAGGTGCGGCGGTTGAGCTCCTCCAGATAGTCCAGTAGCGGGGCGGGCATGCAGTCGGGGCGCGTGCCGATGACCAGTCCTACCACATCGGGTACCCGCAGCGCCTCCTCGTAGAGCGCCTTGAGGCGTGGGAGCGAGCCGTGCGTGTTGGTGTAGGACTGGAAGTAAGCCAGGTACTTCAGGGTGGGGTATTTGCGTGCGAAAAACCTCTTGCCCGCCTCCAGCTGCTGGGCAATCGTGCCGCCCTGCCGGCAATAGGCGGGATTGAAGGTGCGGTTGTCGCAGAAGGTGCAGCCGCCGAAGCCCACCGTGCCGTCCCTGTTGGGGCACGAGAAACCTGCATCCACCGATATCTTCTGGGCCTTGCAACCCAGTTCTGCCTGCAGCCAGGCGCCGAACTCCTTGTATTCCATAGGGCAAAAGTACGCAAAAAAGGAGAAACGGAGGCCGGATGGACGCGGCTTTTGCCGATTTGTCGTACCTTTGTACGAAACAACGAAACAAACCAACAGAGAAATGAAAAGGCTATTACTACTGACGGCTCTGCTGTGCACCGTCACCACGCTGTGCACTGCCGATGACCTCACAATCGAGAACCTCACCAACGGCACCTATTCTGCCAAGCGCATCCACGGCGTCAACCCTCTGGCCGATGGCGAAAGCTACAGCCAGCTGAGCGCCGACGGCAAGCAGATCCTGCGCTACAGCTTCCGCACGGGCAAGCAGACGGGTGTGCTCTTTGACCCCAGTATGCTCAAGCAGCGCATACGCATCCCCCGCATCGACGGCTACATCATGAGTCCCGACGAAAAGCACATCCTGCTGCAGACCGACACGCGTGCCATCTACAGGCACAGCCGCACGGCAGAGTACTATATATATAATGTGAAGAACCGCACCATAGCCAACCTGAGCGAGAACGGTGCCCAGGAGGTGCCCAAATGGAGCCCCGACGGAAATATGGTGGCCTTCGTGAGAGACGGCAACCTGTTTCTGGTGAAGCTTCTGTTCAATAACAGCGAGACCCAAGTGACCAAGGACGGCAAGTTCGGCGAGGTGATCAACGGCAGGCCAGACTGGGTCAACGAGGAAGAGTTCTCGCTGAGCCGCGCCTTCGACTTCAATGCCGATGCCACCATGCTGGCATGGGTCAAGTACAATGAGAAGGCTGTGCCCACCTTCTCATTCCCCCTCTACAAGGGACTCGCCCCCGAGCGTCAGGAATACAGCGAGTATCCCGGGGCCTACTCATACAAGTACCCCGTGGCAGGCGCCACCAACAGCACCGTCACCGTACACAGCTTCGACATCAAGAGCCGTGTGATAAGGCAGATGCAGCTGCCCCTTGACCCCGACGGATATGTGCCCCGCATCACCTTCACCAATGACCCGCTGAAGCTCCTGGTGCTCACTCAGAACCGTCACCAGAACCGCCTCGACATCTATGTGGCCAATCCTCGCAGCACCGAGTGCCGCCTTATCGTGCGTGATGAGACCGAGAAGTATATATCCGAGAACGTGTATAAGGACTTCCAGACAACGCCCGGCGGATTCGTGCTCATGAGCGAGCGCAGCGGCTGGAACCAGCTTTACCTGTATGACCTCAACGGCACGCTCAAGCGCCAGCTCACCCACGGACAGCACGTGGTGACCGACTTCTACGGCTACGACAGCCGCCTGGGCATGGCCTACTATGCCAGCAACCAGGAGGGGCCGCTCTACAAGGCCGTCTATAAGACCGACATCAAGGGCAAGACCATCAAGCTTAGCAGCCAGAAGGGAACCAATGACGCCATCTTCAGCAAGGGGCTGCGCTATTATATGAACGTGTGGAGCAATCTGCAGACACCGCCCGTGACCACCCTGTGCGATGCCAATGGCAAGACACTGGGCACGCTTGAGGACAACAGCGAACTGCGCTCCAAGCTCTCCTCCATTGCCATGGGCGAGCGCCGCATCATATCGTTCAAGACCCAGGACGGCGTGCAGCTTAATGGTCTGATGGTGCTTCCGGCCGATTTCAAAGAGAGCCAGAAGTATCCTGTCATCCTGTTCCAGTATAGTGGTCCAGGCAGCCAGCAGGTGCTCGACAGCTGGAGTGCAGGCAACATGGGAGGCATGCTCTATGAGCAGTACTTGGCGCAGCAGGGCTTCATCAGCCTCGTTGTGGATGGCCGCGGAACGGGCGGCCGTGGCCGTGACTTCGAGCAGTGCACCTACCTCAAACTGGGTCAGCTGGAGAGCCACGACCAGGTGGAGGCCGCACTCTATGCCGCTTCGCTGCCCTACGTAGATGGCAAGCACATCGGTATCTGGGGCTGGAGCTATGGCGGCTTCTGCACTCTGATGAGCATGAGTGAGGGCCGTCCTGTCTTTGCCGCCGGCGTGGCAGTGGCTGCTCCCACCAGTTGGCGCTACTACGACAGCGTATATACCGAGCGTTTCATGCGCACTCCCAAGGAGAACGGAGAGGGCTACGACGTGTCGGCAATAAGCCGCGCCGGCCAGCTGAACGGTCATCTGCTGCTCGTTCACGGCCTTGCCGATGACAACGTACACTTCCGCAATGCCGCTGAATACACAGAGGCATTGGTGCAGGCCGACAAAGACTTCCGCGAGTTGACCTATACCAACCGCAACCACGGCATCTTCGGAGGCAACACCCGCGCGCATCTCTTCCGCCAGATAACCAACCATTTCAAGCAATACTTGCAGTAAGGAAGAGCAGGGCAATGCTCACGGCGCTCCTGCTGACAGGTATGACAGCAGTGGCCCGGGACAGTAACACAACGAGACCCGCAGCCGTCAGTAATGACGGCCGGCGGGTCTCGCTGTTTGAGGAAACGCTGTGGGCGGCATCTCGCGCAGCCTCCCCCACGGCCAGGGAAGGGCACATCGCAGGGTCGGAAACGACGAGAGGCAGGCTTGTCTTGTGGGAAGACAACCTGCCTCTAATCTGCTGTGACCCCGGAGGGATTCTAACCCTCGACCTTCAGAACCGGAATCTGACGCTCTATACAGCTAAGCTACGGAGCCGTTTATCAAGCGCAAAGATACAACTTTCCTGCGAAAGGAGAAAGGGAAGAGCCTTTTTCTTCTCCCTTTGCAGCCTTGTCTGTGGTGATGGCGGCGGTGCTGGCAGTGCCGGCGGATGCGTACGGCATGCAGCGCAGGGGGCGTAGTGTCATGCCTGCCGACTGCCTCTGCCCCTTATCCTCAGGCTGTTGGCTACCACACAGATGCTGCTCATGGCCATTGCCATACTGGCGTACATGGGGTTGAGCATCATGCCGCAGAGGGGGTAGAGCAGGCCTGCTGCCACCGGCACACCTATTATATTATAGAAGAACGCCCAGAAGAGGTTCTCTCTGATGATGCGTACGGTGGTGCGTGAAAGGCGTATGGCGCGCCCTATCTGCCGCAGGTCGGAGCCGATGATGGTGAGCATGGCCACGTTCATGGCCGTATCGCTGCCCTGGCCCATGGCGATGCTCAGGTTGGCGGTGGCCAGTGCCGCGCTGTCGTTGATGCCGTCGCCCACCATGGCCACGTGTTTGCCCTGGCTCTGCAGATGCTTCACGAATGCCGCCTTGTCGGCTGGCAGGGCATTTCCTGCATAGTTGCCGATGCCCGCTTCGTGGGCTGTGTGGGCAGCGGCACGGTCGTTGTCGCCCGTGAGCATGTGCACCTCTATGCCCATCTCACGCAGTTGGTCCACGGCCTCCTTCGAGGTAGCCTTGAGCGGGTCGGCCACTCCCAGGATGGCCAGAGCCTCCTGCCCGTCGGCCAGCAGGATGATGGTGTGCCCCTCGCTTTCCCATTGACGGCAGGCCTCGGCCAGTGGTTCATCGAGGCGTATGCCTCTCTGTTCCATCAGGCGGCGGTTGCCCAGCAGATAGGCAGTGCCATGGATGGTGGCCTCTATGCCCATGCCGGGCAGGGTGGAGCAGGTGTCGGGGGTGAGGGCAGCGGACTGTGGGGAGAGGGTCAGACGGTTGTCGGTCAGATACTGGCGCACAGCCTGGGCCAGCGGATGCGTTGAGCGGCTCTCCATAGCCATGAGCACGGGGCCGAGGAGTGCCTTGTCCCCATTCCATTGCGCCCTTGTCACCGTGGGGTGTCCCGTGGTGAGTGTGCCGGTCTTGTCCAGTACTACCGCGCCGGTGCGGCATGCCTCCTCCAGTGCAGCGGCATCCTGTACCAGAATGCCCTCGCTGGCGGCACGTCCGATGGCCACTGTGATGGCTGTGGGAGTGGCAAGGCCCAGGGCGCAGGGGCAGGCAACCACCAGCACGCTCACGGCTGCGGTGAGCCCCCTTTGCCACCCGTCGGCACCGCCCAGCAGTCCCCAGGCGATGAGGGTGAGCACACTGAGCGACATGATGGTGGGCACGAAGACGGCAGCCACGCGGTCGGCCAGGCGCTGTACAGGCGCCTTGCTTCCCTGGGCCTCGCGCACCATCTGTATGATTTGCGCCAGTAAGGTGTGATTGCCCACGCATTGGGCACGGTAGGTGAAACTGCCCTGCAGATTGGTGGTGCCTGCATATACCCGGCTCCCCACCTCCTTATCTACCGGGATGGACTCGCCGCTGAGCATGCTTTCATCCACGCACGATGTGCCGCTCGTCACGCTGCCATCTACGGCGATGCGCTCTCCGGCCTTGGCCAGAAGCAGGTCGCCCACGCTCACGTCCTGTATTCTCTTCTCCCAGGTACGCCCCTCGTCATCGGTGGCCGTCACGGTGTGGGGGCTGAGCGAGATGAGTGTGCGCAGGGCATCGGTGGTGTGGCTCTTGGCACGCGCCTCCAGCAGTCGGCCTGCCAATACGAATGTGATGATCATGGCAGCGGACTCGAAATAGAGATGGGGCAGGACGGTGCCGTGCCCGAAGCCCAGATGGAGGCAGAGCACAGTGGCGCTGTAGAGGTAGGCAACGCCGGTGCCGGTGGCCACCAGCAGGTCCATGCCGGCTGAGCCATGGCGCAGCTGTGTGATGGCATTGGCATAGAAACTGCGTCCGCACCATGCCACCACGGGTGTGGCCAGCAGCCACATGAGCAGGGCAGAGGGCAGTGAGGGGGTGAGGAACATCTGTATGCTCCACACGGCAAGCGAGAGTGCGGCTGCCAGCAGGGTGCGGTTGCGCATGCCGGTCCATTGCCTGCGGCGTGTCTGTTCGGCCTCTTCTTCGGCCTGTCCGGCATTGTCGCTGATGACCAGGTCGTAGCCGGCCGCCTGCACGCATCGCTGCAGTTGGCTGGTGGTGCAGGCCTGGTTGTCATACTGCACCAGCACGGTCTGTGCGGCGAAGTTCACTGTGGCCTGTGCCACACCCTTCTGCGCTCTCAGTGCCTGTTCCACGCGGGCGGCACACATGGCGCATCCCATGCCCAGAACAGGGAATTCCTCTTTAAGAGTCATTGTGGTAAAGTGTTTTGATGAATGGATCGCGTGGTGCCTCCTTAGCTTATCACCACGCGGTTGCCAGCCTCACGCGCCAGTTCCTGAGCGTATTTGCTTCGCTCGGCAAAGCGGGTGAAAAGTTCCTTCTGGGCCTCCTTGTCCTCCTTGATGGCAGGGCTCTTGGCTTTCTCCAGCAGGCTCTTCAGTTCCCTCTTCACGCAATCGAGCTTGATGTTACTCACCAGCGACATGATGGTATCATCGTAGCGCTGCTCATCGGGGGTGGCTGCGTGAATCTTGCTGAGCGGCACCTTATCAACGCTCAGCTCGAAGGCCAGACCGCTGATGAGCGGGTCGGGATGGTGGGCAAAGTAGCGCTCGGCGGTGAAGTCCTGGTCGTGAACGTGTGCGATGCCCTCTTGCAGGATGCGTTCATAGAGCGGGGACGAGAGTTCGATGCCGTCGTCCTGCAGGCTCATGCTGGCATATTCAAAGGCCGAAAGGCTCTTCTCTTCCCCTTGCTCGTCCTCTGTCGTGCAGATGCACTGCTCTCCGCGGGTCAGCAGCAGTCGCATCAGTTCGCGCTCGCGGTTGCTTTCGGCGGTGGAGATGCCTCCCTGGGCCGGTGTGCCGGGCGTGCCGGCTATGGGCAGGGGAGCGGCAGAGGGTACAGCCTGCACGGGTGCTGCCTCGGTTTGCTGGCTCTGCTGGTAGGTCTCGCGGCGTGCCTCACGCTCTGCCTCGCGACGCTTTTCGTCGGCCTTGGCACGCCTCTGCCCATTGACGGCATCGGTGATGAGGCGCTCCTCCATCTGCAGTTGTTGTGCTGCCTGACGGGTGTAGAGCACACGCGTAATCTCGTCGGGGATGGCCGCTATGCTGGCTGCTATGCTGTGTACAAGCTGCCCCAGGCGCGTGGGGTCGTTCTTGGCCGAGAGCATGAGGTGGGCTGTCTTGTACTGTATGAAGTCGGTCTGATGCTCGGTCAGGTACTGCTGGTACTCGGTGGCAGTGTGCTTGCGTGCGAAACTGTCGGGGTCTTCTCCGTCGGGCAGGAGCAGCAGCTTTACGTTCATACCCTCGGCCAGCAGCATGTCTATGCCCCTTTCACTGGCGTGTATGCCCGCCTCGTCTCCGTCGTAGATGACGGTGATATTGTTGGTCATGCGGTGTATGAGGCGTATCTGGTCGGTGGTGAGGGCAGTGCCCGATGAGGCCACCACGTTCTCCACTCCGTGCTGGTGCATGGCCATCACGTCGGTGTAGCCCTCTACCAGGTAGCACAGGTCGCGCTTGCGGATGGCCTCCTTGGCCTGGAAGAGTCCGAAGAGTTCCTTGCGCTTGCTGTATATGATGCTCTCGGGAGAGTTGAGGTACTTCACGTTGACGCCCTTGGTGGCAGCATCGAGCACGCGTCCGCCGAATCCTGCCACGCGTCCGCTCATGGTGAAGATGGGCCATATCACACGTCCGCGAAAGCGGTCGCGCAGGCGTCCGTCCTCGTTCTTCAGACAGAGTCCCGTGCCTATGCTCAGCCGCGGTTCCTTCTGGTTGACGGTATTTACGAGATAGCTTTCCTGGTAGCCGGCCTTTAGCGCATCGGCTCCAAGCGAATGCTCGCGGCTGTCGGGCGAGAAGCCCAGTTGGAAGCGCGCTATGATATCGTCGCGGAAACCTCGGTTGTGGAAGTAGGCCAGGCCTATGGCGCGTCCGTCGGGTGTGTTGTTCAACTGGTTCTGAAACCACTCCTTGGCCCAGTCGTTGAGGATGAACATGCTGTCGCGGTCGGTTTGCGACTGCTTCTCTTCGGGCGAGAGTTCCTTCTCCTTTATCTCGATACCATACTTCCTGGCCAGATAACGGAGTGCGTCAGGGTAGCTCAGCTGCTCGTGCTTCATAATGAAGTCGATGGGGCGGCCGCCTACTCCGCATGCGAAACACTTGCAGATGTTCTTGGCCGGCGAGACCATGAACGACGGGGTGCGGTCATCGTGGAACGGGCAAAGGCCCTTGAGGTTGGCTCCCGACCGCTTGAGGGTCACGAAGTCCGACACCACATCCACTATGTTGGCAGCGTCCAGAATCTTGTCTATGGTAAGCCTGTCAATCATCTTGCTTGTCTCTCCTCTCTGTATATGCTTGTGTGCGGCTTGGCATTAGATGCTGATGCCGCAGTCGTTCTTTATTTCAGACATCACGAAAGTGCTCTCTATGCTGCCTACGCTCTCTATTGCCCCCAGGGTGTTAAGGATGAACTCCTGGTATGCCTTCATGTCGGGAGCGTGTATCTTGAGCATAAAGTCGAAGTTGCCACTGATGTTGTAGCACTCGCTCACCTGCTCGGTGTCCCTGATGCGGTCGGCGAAGTCCTGTGCGATGTCGCGGTTCATGCGCCTCAGCTTCACATTGCAAAACACGATGAAGCCCCTGTTGAGCTTGTCGGCATCGAGCACCGCCACGTACTTGCGTATGTAGCCCATCCGTTCGAGGCGCTTCTGGCGCTCGAAGACAGGGGTGGTGGAGAGATGCACCTGCGCCGCCAGTTCCTTGGTGGTGAGGCGTGCGTTCTGCTGCAGGGCGCGCAGAATCATCAGGTCGGTCTTGTCAAGTTCTTCTGTGTGCATGCTTCCTCGTTTTTATGTAGTGCGGTGCAGTGGCTTGTGCAGCGTGCTGCGATGTCCTGCGCAGCGCGCTGCATAGCCCGATGCACCGCTGTGCGTTTCCGGCAGGTATCTGATGGGCATGAGCCAGGGAGTGCTCTGTGTGGCCCTTATTGCCGTGCTTCGGGGGCCTGAAGTCCCTGCCCGGCGGTGTGACTCATGGTGCCCGCCTTATTCCAGCTCATCGTCGTCGTCCATGTCGAAGTCGAAATCTCCGAAGTACGTAGGCACGTCCTGTGTGAACTCGTCCAGGTCGCGGCGGTCCTTCTTGGTGGGTCGGCCGGTTCCCTTGGCACGGTTGGCAAATCCGCTGATGCGGCTCATCTCCAGCAGTTCGTACTGCTCCTGCGGCGTGACATTCTCCAGTATTTCAGGCAGGAGCCTTGCTCCCACGCGCTTCTCGATGGGCTGCAGTACCTTGAAGGAATAGGTGACGGGCGGCTTGCGCACGCTCACCACGTCGCCTGCCTTCACTGTGCGGCTCGCTTTCAGCTGGGTGCCTCCCATGCTCACCTGCCCTTTGCGGCAGGCGGCAGTGGCCAGGGTGCGTGTCTTGAAGATACGTGCAGCCCATAGCCATTTGTCTATACGTGCTTCCTGACTGGCCATCGTGCTCAAGCCCTCTCTGCTGTGAGGCGGCAGATATTGACCACGGTCATCATGGCCTTCTGCATGCTCTGTATGGGCACAAACTCATGCTTGCCGTGGAAATTGAGGCCGCCGGCAAAGATGTTGGGGCATGGCAGCCCCTTGAAGGACAGTTGGGCACCGTCGGTACCGCCGCGGATGGGCACTACCTGGCAGAAGCCGCATGCCTCCCGGATGGCTTCGTGGGCGATGCTGGTGATGTGTGGCTTGTCCTCGAGCTGCGAGAGCATGTTGTAGTACTGGTCCTTGACCACGGCTGTCACCGTGCCCTCGCCGTACTTGCTGTTCATCATCTGTGCAGCCTCGGCCACCTTCGTCTTGCGCTGCTCGAAGGCTTCGCGGCTGTGGTCGCGTATGATATAGCTCAGGGTGGCCTCCTCCACGCTGCCGTTCATGCCGGTCAGGTGGTAGAATCCCTCGTATCCCTCGGTGGTCTCGGGGCGCTCGTCGGCAGGGAGCTGAGCCATGAACTCGCTGGCCAGCAGACATGCGTTCACCATCTTGCCCTTGGCATAGCCTGGATGCACGTTGCGTCCCTGTATCTGTATCTTCGCTCCTGCGGCATTGAAATTCTCGTATTCCAGTTCACCCACTTCGCCGCCGTCCATGGTGTAGGCCCATTGGCAACCGAATTTCTCCACATCGAAGAGGTGTGCTCCCGCACCGATTTCCTCGTCGGGGTTGAATGCAACACGTATCTTGCCGTGCTTGATTTCGGGATGCTGCATGAGGTAGGTCATGGCGGACACTATTTCGGCGATGCCCGCTTTGTCGTCGGCACCCAGCAGGGTATGGCCGTCGGTGACTATGAGGTCCTCTCCCACGTGTGCCTTAAGCTCGGGGAACTGCTCCACCGATGTGATGATGCCTTCGTTGGGGTCGAGTACGATGTCGGTGCCGTCATAGTTGTGTATGATGCGCGGGCGGATGCCGGCTCCGCTGCAGTCGGGACTGGTGTCCATGTGGGCGATGAAGCCGATGGTGGGCACGGCCTTGTCGGTGTTGGCGGGGAGTGTGGCATACACATAGGCATGCTCGTCCATCTCCACTTCGGTCAGTCCGATGGCCTGGAGCTCCCCGTAGAGGTAGCGTGCCAAGTCCCGTTGCTTGTCGGTGCTGGGGCACTGTGCTTCGTTCTCCTCGCTTGATTGTGTGTCGATGGACACGTATTTGAGAAATCTGTCAGTCAGTTCCATAGGGCGTGGTTTAATGGTTTGCAAGGTCAGCCTTGCCGCATCTGTAAGTTATTTGTTGTTGTAGTTGCACATGGCGAACTGCATTCCGCGGGATTATTTGTTGTTGTAGTTGCACATGGCGAACTGCATTCCGCTGAGTGCGAAAGCCTTGATGGCATCGCATGCCACGGGTACTTTCTCGTTCACCTTCTGCTCATCTTCGGGGCAGAAACGGCCCAGTACGAAATCGACCTGCCCGCCGCGCGGGAATTCGTTGCCTATTCCGAACTTGAGTCTGTTGTACTGCTCTGTGCCCAGCATCTGCGCTATGTGCTTGAGGCCGTTGTGCCCCGCCGCGCTTCCCGAGGGCTTGAGCCTGATGGTGCCAACGGGCAGACTCAGGTCGTCCACCACCACGAGCAGGTTCTCGATGGGCACTTTCTCCTGCTGCAACCAGTAGCGAACGGCATTGCCCGACAGGTTCATATAGGTGGAGGGCTTCAGTAGCACGAGCTCGGCATTCTTCACCCTCATGTGGGCCACGAAGCCGTAACGCTTGTCCTCAAAAGCAGTATTGGACGCCTTAGCAAGGGCGTCCAATACTCTAAATCCGATGTTGTGGCGGGTGCCATCGTACTCGTCGCCGATGTTACCCAGCCCCGTTATCAGGTATTTCATCTTGTCGTGACAGTGTTGCTGTATTAGGCCTTGGCAGCAGCGCTCATGGCAGAGCGTGTCATCTTCACCTGACAAACAACCACACTGGGGCTTGTAACCAGCTCGAGGCCCTCGAAGTGCAGCTCGCCCACCTTGATGGTCTTGCCCAGAGCGAGGTGTGTCACGTCGATGTTCAGCTTCTCGGGGATGGCGGTGTATGCTGCGCGAACCTTCAGCTTGCGCACGCTGGCAGCCAGCTTACCACCGGCCTTTACGCCCTCAGCCAGTCCGGTCATCTGGATAGGCACCTCCATCACGATGGGCTTCTCCTCGGTGATCTCGTAGAAGTCCACATGCAGCAGCTGGTCAGTGACGGGATGGAACTGGAGCTCCTTCATGATAGCCTTGCACTCCTTGCCATCGATGTTCAGGTTAACGCTGTAGATGTCGGGAGAATAAACCAACTTGCGCAGCTCCTCCTGTGATGTGTAGAAGCTCATAGCTGTGTTCTCGCCGTTCTCACCCTTGCTCTCGCCATAGAGGTTGCAGGGAACGTTGCCGTTCTTACGCAGCTCGCGTGTAGCCTTCTTGCCAGTCTCGGTACGTGCAGTACCCTTCACGTTGATACTTTTCATCTTGTTCTTAGTTTGTTGTGTTACTCTAAATTAAGTCTTTTGGTGCTTAATTCGCCATCACACGGCTCAAAAAGCGGGGCAAAGATACGGCTTTTTCCTGGAATGCCAGCACGTTTCCCCGGTTTTTCCATTCTGCTGTATTGGAAAGCGGGGCTGAATCCTCAGGTCGCCTTGGCACGCAGGTTCTTGTCTGTCAGCGTCTTGTCTGGTGCGGTACACGCGCCTGTCTCACTTTTCAAGCCCTGATGATTGTTTCTCTTCGTCACAATGATTGTCTTTCCGCATCTCCATTGCAGCCTCGTTGCACTCCATCGACAATCTTTTTGTGCCTCAATTGCAGCCTCGCTGCGTCCCATTGACAATCTTCCCGTATCCCAATTACTGCCCCTCCGTGCTCCATTGGTAATCTCCTTGTGCCCCTATAATATATAATGTATAGGTCGTCGGGATGTACAGCGCATGGGATTTTGCCCTGTGTCGAATAAGCTTTCCTTCATCCTCGAAGGTCAGTCTTCTTTGACTCAAGGACTCAACCTTTCATTTTTGCAAGGTGCTCTCTCCTGCCTTACAGTTCGGTGGGGAAGTCCAGGTCAATGTGAATCTCGCCTGCTTCGGCGCGCTCTTCCGCTTCGGGTGAGGCGGCCTGTGCATAGCTCATGGCCTCTTGCAGGGCGACCAGAAACTTGTCGAAGTCCTCGGAGAACAGGAATATCTTGTGCTTCTCATAACTCACGTGTGGGTTCTCCACGGCGCCCGATGTTGTCTTCTTGCTCTCCGTAATGCTCAGATACTTCTCTCCGCGCTTGTTCTCTTTCACGTCCAGATAGTAGATACGCTGGCCGGCTTTCACTGTCCTCGAGAATAGAATGTCTGAGTCGGTGCTCTTCTGTGTTGTTTTTGCTTCCATTGTCTTTTGTGTGCGTTGGCATGTTTCCTTCGCAAAAGTCCCCTTATTTTCTCTATCCACCAAAAAAAACGGGGAAAATTATGCCTATGTGGGGCAAAATGCGTACTTTTGTCCACATTTTAAGACAATGGTATGATAAATCGCGAATTGATTCGACTGAAGCTGGTTCAGATAATCTATTCATATTGCCAGAGCGGTTCGAAGAGTATTGACGCGGCCGAGAAGGAGTTGGACTTCAGCCTGGGTCGCGCTTATAAGTTGTATGCAAGCCTCTTGCTACTGATTGTGGAAGTGGGGCGCATGGGGCTCCGTATGGAGGAGATGCGCCGCAGCAGAGCGCGCCGATTGGGCTTGAAGGAGCTGGACAACAGCCGCTTCATCAATAACCGCTTCCTTCTTCAGCTTGAGGGGAACAGTCAGTTGCGTGACTATGTGGACTCGCAGAAGATATCCTGGGCTGACCAAGAGAACTTTGTGCGCTCTCTCTACACCAAGATAGAGGACAGCCCCCTCTATGCCGCCTACATGGAGGCTGCGGAGGACAGCTATGCAGAGGATCGCGCATTCTGGCGCAAGGCCTACAGGGAGTTCGTCTGCAACAACGAGGAGCTGGATGACATCCTGGAGGAGATGGACATCTACTGGAACGATGACAAGGCTATCGTGGATACGTTTGTGCTCAAGACCATCAAGCTCTTCAGCGAGGAGAGCGATGACAACCAGCCTCTGTTGCCCGAGTTCCGCGATGAGCAGGACCGCTGCTTCGCTATCCGTCTGCTGCGTCATGCCATCACGGGAGCCGACACATTCACCGAGTATATCGCCTCCACCACGCGAGGCTGGGACATCAACCGTGTTGCCCTCATGGACCGCATCATCATGCAGGTGGCCCTGGCAGAGATTGTCACCTTCCCCGAGATACCCGTCAGCGTGAGCATCAGCGAGTATGTGGAGCTGGCCAAGACCTATGGCTCACCCAAGAGCGGCAAGTATGTCAATGCCACGCTCGACACTATCGTGAAGCGCCTGGCCAAGGAGAAGAAGCTCATGAAGGACGTGCCCGTGCAGGTGCGCTGCGCCGGGAGCACTGCCGAAGAGGCCCCCGCTGCCCAGGAGGGCGAGGCGTGAGGCACAGGCCATCGCTACGGCCGAGTGAAAGAAACCCGATAAGAAACACACATTAAACTATAAAACAATGATTACAGTATTGGCAGCATCCGCTATGCAGCAGTACCAGCCACTCATCATGCTGGGTCTGATTATCGTCATCATGTGGTTCTTCATCTTCCGCCCACAGCAGAAGAAGCAGAAGGAAATACAGAAGTTCCGCAACAGCATCGAGAAGGGACAGTCTGTGGTGACCGCTGGAGGTATATATGGCACCGTGAAGGACGTTATCGAGGAGGACAATGCTCTCCTTATCGAAGTGTCAAAGGGCGTTTGCATCAAGGTGGACCGCAATTCGGTGTATGCCTCTGCACAGCCCACAGTACGCTGACGGCAAACTAACCCCAATATGTTGCCGGGAGCAGGCCGGCAGGCTTGACTTCCGCATCGAAGAGCAGAAATGAACGCCAGAACAGGCAGAACCATAAGAAAGATCAGAGTCGCGCTCCTGAGTTCAAAGGCACGTGAGACCCTGGTCTTTCTCTTTTTCCTGGCCATCTCCTATGGTTTCTGGCTTCTGCAGACGCTCAACGAGTCGTTTGACATTCGCCTGCAGGTGCCTCTGCAGCTCACCGAGGTGCCCGAGAATGTGGTCATCACCACTCCTCTCCCCAGCCAGATATCGGTGAGCGTGCACGATAGGGGGACAGCCCTGGTGCGCTATATGCGCCGCAGGGAACTGAAGCCCGTAGAACTGGACTTCTCTGCCTATGACAATGGAGCATCGAGCGCCCGTGTGCAGATTCCCCTTCAGGAAATCCAGCGTGCCATCCAGAACCAGCTCGAAGCCACCAGCCACATACAGGCCATCCACCCCGACACCATCGAGTATTACTTCAACCGTGGTCTGGCATACCGCCTGCCCGTGAGAGTCTGCGGCAAGGTGACCACCACGCCACAGAATTACCTGGTGGGTATGCGCCCCGAGCCCGACACCGTCACCGTGTATGCACCCACCCAGGTGCTCGATACCATGCGTGCCGCATACGTCAGCGTGAGCATGGCACAGCTGACGGAGAACACCACGGTGCAGGCCACGCCGCGCCAGATGAAGGGTGTGCGCTATGAGCCATCCAGCATCCACGTGACGGCCTTGGTGGACTATTACACCGAGAAGACGGTGGAGGTGCCCATCATAGGGCTCAACTTCCCGGGCGACAAGGTGCTGCGCACATTCCCCAGCAAGGCTCGCGTGACCTTCAGAGTAGGCTCCAGCCAGTTCTCGCGCTATACTGCCGACAACTTCGTGCTGGCTGCCACCTACGAGGAACTGCTCCAGAATCCCTCCACCAAGTACCGTCTGCACTTGAAGTCACTGCCCGAGGGCGTGTCCAACGTGCGCATCGTGCCTCAGGAGGTGGATTATCTGATAGAGCAGACAGACAGTTCGGATGAGGGCGACGACAACCAGTGACGGCAATGGCAACAGGCAACGGCGTTCACGATGACGCACAATCCAGGCACCCGGGACAGATTCGTCTGGGCATCACGGGCGGCATAGGCAGTGGCAAGAGCTATGTGGCTCAGATGCTGCAGGCCCGTTGGGATGTGCCTGTTTATGACTGTGACAGCGAGGCCAAGCGGCTGACCGCAGAGTCGGACGACATCAGGACGGCTCTCACACAACTGGTGGGCGACCACCTTTGGCAGCAGGGACAGATGCAGAAGCCCGTGCTGGCCGCCTACCTGTTTGCCTCCCCCGAGCATGCCGCGCAGGTCAATGCCATCATCCATCCCGCCGTGCGCCGCGACTTCCTGCGCTGGGCCGATGCCCACAGCCGTTCCCCCGTGGTGGCCATCGAGAGTGCCATACTCTGCGAAAGCGGTTTCCACACGCTGGTGGACAGCATCCTGCTGGTGGATGCCCCCCTCGAGGTGCGTCTGCAGCGTGCCATGCTGCGCGATGGAGCCAGCCGCCAGCAGGTGATGGCCCGCATGGCCAGACAAGACTCTGCGCAAGCCCGGCAGTTGGCACGCTTCACAGTCATCAATGACGGCGGCGGTGACCAACTGTTGCAGGCATGCCTGGAGAGCATCGTGACACAGCTCCAGGCCGAAGCCGGTGCAATGCAAGACAACAAGTAACAAGAATAAGAATATAAAAGAAAGCAACTATGTTGAAAAAGATCTTAGCCATCTCAGGCAAGCCAGGCCTTTACCGACTGGTATCTCATGGCAATCGCAGTCTCATCGTAGAGACATTGGAGGCAAAGCCCAAGCGCATGCCCGTGTTCTCCACCGATAAGGTGGTGTCGCTGGCAGACATTGCCATGTACACCGACGACGAGGAGGTACCCCTGCGTCAGGTGTTCAACAGCATCAAGGAGAAGGAGCAGGGCGGCAAGGCCAGCGTGGATTTCCGCAAGGCCAACAGCGCCGAACTGGGTGAGTTCATGGCAGCGGTGCTCCCCACCTATGACCGTGAGCGTGTGCATATCTCTGATATCAAGAAGCTCATCCAGTGGTATGACCTGCTGATGGAGAACGGTGTGACCGACTTCTCCGAGGAGCAGCCCGAAGCCGCCGAGGCCGCTGAGCCCGAAGCATAAGGGGCATATCTGCGCCCCCATAGGAAGCCCTCTTCCCACCTCCCCATGAGCGGAGGCAGGAGGAGGGCTTGCTGTATGCAGACGGTTGCTGTACAGTGGGGATAGTGGGGCAGAGAACTGTCCCAGCTGCGCTCTGGCGGCAGGTAATGCGGTGAAGACCGTTTGGCACAAGGACGTTCCTTGCTCGAGGGAAAGGTACGTCAGGCTCGCCCAAAGGCCCTTTGCAGGCACGAAGTCGTGCGCAGCAGTTCTCTCAGATGTCCCTGGGCGGCTTTGCGTAAGAGCGGAACATGATGCATCTGGCCGCGGACCGTTCTGGGTAGGGATGCGGAACGCCGACTGCAGAGCACTCCTCCGTGCCTTGAAAATCCCCCGAGCATTTTGCTCCCAAAAACGCAGCGCGCTGCAGTCGCCATTGCAGTGCGCTGCGATTGCTCACGCAGCGTGCTGCGTAGTCACATGCAGCGTGCTGCGTGGAGGGTCCCGTCTGCATCCCTTGAGGAGAAGATGGCTGTTGCGTGCAGAATGGGAATGTGCCGGACAGGTGCCCCTCAGGACGCATCTTACCCCAAAAGAAGCCCTCTTCCTGCCTGTCCAATGCTGGAGGCGGGAAGAGGGCTTGCTCTTAGGATTGTATGTTGATGCCTCCGAGCTTGGGAGCGGGATGCTCTCCGGCGGCCTTGGGAGGCTTGCCTGCAGGCCGTGCCTTGGTGGTGCGGCGCAGGCGGGGGCGGGTCAGAGCCGTACGCGGAAGGCTCCGCCTGTGATGCTTTCCAGCGTCAGCGGCTGGTAGAAGAGGCTGTAGTCGGTGGGAGCCTGCTCTAGGAAGAAGCCTATGCGGCCGTCATGCTGCAGCGTCATGGTGCTGTAGGCCGATTCGTAGAAGACGATTTCCAGGCCGGGCTGCCAGTCCTCGGCCAGTCCCACAGAGGTGTGCGGGGTGTCGGGCGTGAGTTCCTTGTAGTAGATGCCCACGCATGTGCGGCCGTTGCCGGTGGGCAGGCTCTGCAGCAGGATGTGGGTGTCCTTGCCGGTGCGGGCGTTTGTGGCGGGTACCAGAAGGATTTCGCCGTTGCAACTGTTGGCACCTACGCGGATGCCGCCCCGTGCCTGGTCGCTTGCCACGGGCTTGTCCCACTGTCCACGGGCGAAGTCGTCGGATGCGAAGTGCCACACATTGAACCATCGGCCATACCATTTGCGCCCGCTCAGCACGATGTCACCGCCGGGCAGTTCCTCCACCTTGGGCTCATCGCTGCCGGGGCAGGGCATGATGCTTGGGTCGCCGCCCAGCAGTTGCCAGGTCTCTCCGAAGTCGTCGGAATACACCACATAGGCGCCCTGCATGGCTTTGCCCCTACACAGCATGGCGGCATACAGGCGGTAGTACTTGCCTTTCTTCACCAGTCTGCTCTGCACGATGCGTCCGCTTCCGAAGAAGCCTCCGTAGGGAATCACGCTGCTGTCGGCGGCAGCGAGGATGCTCTCGCCAGTCTTGCCCCAGAACTGTGTGCTCACATCCTCGGGCTTGGTCCAGGTCATGCCGCCGTCGTGGCTGCGCAGACGTGCCACGCAGGGGTGCTTCTCGGCAGTGGCATAGGGGTAGGGCGTACAGCCGCTCACGCACATGATGAGCACCTCTTCGCTCTCGCGGTCGGCCACCAGAGCGGCATCACCGAAGCCTTTGCCGAAGAAGGGGTAGTCCTTCACCTTGTTGTCTCCATCGGCTATGCACACGGAGGTGCTCCAGGTGAGTCCGTTGTCGGTGCTGTATCGGCTCAGCAGGTCAACCTCGCCGAAGCCGATGTCTCCCCCGCAGGGACGCTCGTCGGCCACTGCTACCAGGGTGCCTGTACGCGTGGTGGTGATGGCGGGTATGCGGCGCGGATAGCCCTTGGGGCTGAGTCCGTACCAGAGGAATTGCCCCTGGTTCTTCTCTTCCAGGGAGATGTAACGCAGCGTGTCGGGCGTTGCCGCTTTCTGCGCACCGGCCAGTAGGGGTGCGGCTGCCAGCATAAGTGCTGCGGCGAGCCTGCATGTGGGATAAAGGTTGTTCATTTGCGGGTTATGTTTTACTAAGTATAAGTGTGTCGCGCTATGGCGCAGGTGTGTTGTCGGAAGGTGTCTTGGGGCTATGGGCGCGGTGCCCTACAGCAGCAGCATGCCTGTGAGGCCGCACAGGACAATGAGCAGGATGGGGCCCATCTTATATATGCGCTGGCCGATGAAGGCAAACAGGAAAATGCCCACACTGATCCAGAACTGCCAGGGGCACTCGCTGCGGCTGCCGAAGTTCTCCTCTGTCATGAGCAGCAGGGCTGCGGCTGCCAACAGACCCACCACGGCGGGGCGCAGTCCCTGGAACACATGCTCTACCACGGGATGGTCCTTGAACTTCATGAGGAACTTGCTTATGATGAGCATCAGAATGAGGCTGGGCAGCACCACCGCCACGGTGGCTGTCACGCTTCCCAGCAGTCCCCAGTACCACTCATGCCCTGCATCCATGGCTGCCGTATAGCCTACATAGGTGGCGCTGTTGATTCCTATGGGACCCGGAGTGCTCTGGCTCACGGCCACGATATCGGTAAACTCACCCATGGTCATCCAGTGGTAGCGGTTGACCACCTCGCCCTGAATCATGGATATCATGGCATATCCGCCGCCGAAACCGAATAGCCCGATGCAGAAGAACGACCAGAAGAGTTGCAGAAAGAGTAGTGCCATATTGTGTGTGGTGTGTTTGTGTGAATGTAGGAATGTTGCGGCAGGAATCGCTTATGCTTTCTGTCCGCTGTGAGAATTGCTGTCGGGAGAGGCTGGCTTCTCGTCGGCCTTGTCCTCGGGGTCGTTTATCAGCTGGCCGTAGGCATAGCCGCTCAGTCCGGCCACCAGGATGATGTAGATGGGACTCACGCCTGCCAGCCAGATGAGAAGGGCTGCCGCCACGGGAATCCACACGGTGTGGCGGGTGACGCGGGCCGATTTGGCCATTCTGAAGACGGGCGCGGCGATGAGGGCCACCACGGCTGGACGTATGCCGCGGAAGAATCGTGCCACCCACTCATTGTCCTTGAACTGCTGGAAGAGTGTGGCGATGGCCAGGATGATGAGGAATGAGGGCAGGCATGCTCCCAGCGTGGAGCACAGTGCGCCCTTCACTCCGCGCAGCTTGTAACCGATGAAGATGCTGATGTTGACCGCGAAGATGCCGGGGCAGCTCTGCGCCACGGCCATCAGATCGACCAGCTCCTCCTCGCTCACCCACTGCTTCTGCTGCACCACCTTCTGCTGTATGAGCGGAATCATGGCGTAGCCGCCGCCGATGGTGAATAGGCCGATGTGGAAGAAGTTTCTGAATAAGTCCCAGTACATAACGTTGTGTGAAGTGCCGACCGGCGGCGGCCGGCTGATGGTTTGTGAGAGCGGGTCACGGGAGCAAGCCCCCCGTGACCCGTCTTGTGATGATATGCTCGTGTGTGGCTATCGCTTTACTTCTGGTGCTGCTCCACCCACTTGCGTGCGTTGACAAAGGCTTCTATCCAGGGCGTAACCTGGTCGGAGCCGAGACGCTCGGCAGGGTAGTAGGCGCACTGCCAGGGCAGGAAGGCGCGCTCAAGGTGTGGCATCATGGCCAGATGGCGGCCATCGGCGCTGGCGATACCTGCTGTGCCGAAGGAGCTGCCGTTGGGATTGGCAGGATAACCCTCGTAGGCATACTTGAGCACCACGTTGTAGTCCTCCTCGCGGCCGGGCAGCACGAACTTGCCTTCGCCGTGGGCCACCCACAGGCCCAGACTGCTTCCGCCCAGTGAGTCGAGCAGAACGCTGTGGCCACCCTGCTGGACATCCACGCCCAGGAAGGCTGACTCAAACTTGTGGGAGTCGTTGTGCTCCATGTGAGGACGCTCGCTGCCGTTCGCGGTGCCGCTTGTGCGGCCCACCAGACCCAGCTCCATCATCAGCTGGCAGCCGTTGCACACACCCAGTGAAAGGGTGTCCTCGCGGGCATAGAAGCGGTCGAGGGTCTCCTTGGCGCGTGGATTGTAGAGGAATGCACCGGCCCAACCCTTGGCAGAACCCAGCACGTCGCTGTTGGAGAAGCCGCCGCAGAATACGATGAAGTTCACATCGTCCAGTGTCTCACGGCCGCTCACCAGGTCGGTCATCATCACGTCCTTCACATCGAAGCCTGCCAGATAGAGCATGTATGCCATTTCGCGCTCGCCGTTGGTGCCCTTTTCGCGGATGATGGCAGCACGTATGCCACTCTTCTCCCTGCGGTCGGGGTTGAGGCCGTAGCGGCTCAACTTGCCTGTGAAAGCAGCGGGCATGTGCCAGTGGATGGGCTGTCGGCCCATATTGGCAGCACGCTCCTCGGCCTTTCCGTGCATGGTCTGCTTGGTGTCCATAAGGTGGCTGCTGCGGTACCACTCGGCCCTCATCCGGTCGATGTCGAGCACTGTGGTCTCTCCCTCACGGGTGATGCTCAGTGTGCGCTCCTCGCAGGGGTGGCCTATGTTGACGTATCCGATGCCCATGTCCTCGAGCATCTTCTTCACCTTAGAGCAGTCCTTGTCGGCCACCTGGATGACTACGCCGGGGTTTTCTGAGAAGAGTATCTTCACCAGGTCATCGGCCTGCATCTTGTCGAGATGTATGTCGAGACCACCCTTGGTATTGGCAAAGGTCATCTCCAGCAGTGTGGTGATGAGACCGCCTGCAGAGATGTCGTGTCCTGCCAGGATGAGGCCTTCGTTGACGAGTGTCTGCACTGCGTTGAATGCGTCACGGAAGTATTCGGCATCCTGCACCGTGGGTACCTCGTTGCCTATATAGCCCTGTGACTGTGCGAACGCCGAGCCGCCCAGACGGAAGGGACAGAATGAGAAGTCGATGTGCAGCAGGGTGGATTTCTCGTTGCGGAGCACCGGACTCACCACACGCTTTACGTCGCTCACCTGTGCGCCACTGCTTACGATTACGGTTCCCGGCGAGATGATCTTCTCTCCGCTGGGGTATTTCTGTGTCATGCTCAGGCTGTCCTTGCCGGTGGGCACGTTGATCTGCAGCTTCAGGCAGAACTCTGAGAGGGCCTGCACAGCCTTGTAGAGTCGTGCGTCCTCGCCCTCTTGTGCGCGGCAGGGCCACATCCAGTTGGCCGACAGACTGACGCTGTCGAGTCCCTCGGTGAGCGGTGCCCACACGATGTTGGTCAGTGACTCGGCCACTGCCAGCACAGAGCCGGCTTCGGCATCGGCCAGTGCGGCCTGCGGTGCATGGCCCAGGGCTGTGGCTATGCCGTGCGTTCCGCGGTAGTCGAGAGCCACCACGCCGCAGTCGGAAAGAGGCAATTGCAGTTCGCCCTGGCACTGCTGGCGTGCCACCTTACCGGTCACCGAGCGGTCCACCTTGTTGGTGAGCCAGTCCTTGCAGGCCACAGCCTCCAGCCTGAGCACCTGCTTCACCTTCTCTTCGATGTCGCCGGGCGTGTATTGCACGGGGGCATAGGTGCGCTCCACGGTGCTGTCGCGCATGATGGTCTTGGGCGAATGGCCGAACATCTGGCTTACCTCCAGGTCAAAGGGACGCTTGCCGTCGGCCTGCTCAAAGGCGAAGTGTGCATCGCCGGTGGTCTCTCCCACTACGTAGAGAGGGGCGCGCTCACGCTCGGCAATGCGGTTGACGTGGTCGATGTGATGCTCGTCGATGAGCAGGCCCATGCGCTCCTGGCTCTCGTTGGCAATGATTTCCTTGGCCGAGAGAGTGTGGTCGCCTATGGGCAGCTTGTCCATGTGGATGAGTCCTCCGCAGTCCTCCACCAGCTCGCTCAGGCAGTTGACATGTCCGGCGCTGCCGTGGTCGTGGATGCTCACCACGGGATTCACCTCCTCCTCGCAGAGTGAGCGTATGAGGTTGTAGGCACGCTTCTGCATCTCGGGATTGGCGCGCTGCACGGCGTTGAGCTCGATTCCGCTGCTGTAGCGGCCGGTCTCCACGCTTGACACCGATCCTCCGCCCAGTCCGATGCGGTAGTTGTCTCCGCCTACCACTACCACCTTGTTGCCCTTCTGCGGTGTGCCCTTCAGGCAGTCGCGACGTGTGCCGTAGCCCACGCCACCGGCCAGCATCACCACCTTGTCATAGGCATACTTCTCCTGGCCTTCCTGGTGCTCGAAGGTGAGTACCGAACCGCAGATGAGCGGCTGGCCGAACTTGTTGCCGAAGTCACTGGCGCCGTTTGATGCCTTGGTGAGTATCTGTTGTGGAGTCTGGTAGAGCCAGGGACGCGGTTCCATCTGCTTCTCCCATGTGTGCTCCTCGCTGTCGGTGCGTGGGTAGGAGGTCATATACACGGCTGTGCCTGCTATGGGCCATGAACCTGTGCCGCCGCCCATGCGGTCGCGTATCTCTCCGCCTGTGCCTGTGCTGGCTCCGTTGAAGGGTTCCACGGTGGTGGGGAAGTTGTGTGTCTCGGCCTTGATGCTGATGACACTCTCGATGTCGCGTATCACGAAGTAGTCGCTCGTCTCGTGGTTGGCGGGTGCGAACTGCTCCACTATGGGGCCCTGTGCAAATGCCACGTTGTCCTTGTAGGCCGAGAGGATGCAGTGGGGGTTCTCCTGAGTGGTCTTCTTGATCATCTGGAAGAGAGAGCTCTCCTTCTCCTCCCCGTCTATGATGAACGTGCCACCGAAGATCTTGTGCCGGCAGTGCTCGCTGTTGATCTGTGCGAAGCCGAACACCTCGCTGTCGGTGAGCTTGCGTCCCAACTGCTTCTCCACGCCGTGCAGGTACTCGATCTCCTCTGCCGAGAGGGCCAGACCCTCCTGCTCATTGTAGGTCTCCAGGTCATCAATCATCATGATGGGCGCTGGCTGGATGTTGGTAGTGAACACCGTCTGGTCGAGGCCTGCGTATAGGCGCTGCAGCATAGGGTCGTGGTCGGCGTTCTCGTCCTGCACGGGGAAGTACTCCTCTATGCGTGTCACACCTGTGATGGCCATGTTCTGGGTGATTTCCACCGCATTGGTGCTCCAGGGGGTCACCATCTCGCGTCGTGGTCCAACGAAGTGCCCGCCGAGGGCCTCCTCCGTCAGTGCCTCTGCTCCACCGTAGAGCCAGCAAAGTTTCTCTGTGTCTTCTGCGCTCAGGGGCTTGGTGCTCTCTGTGGCGATGATGCTCCTCTGTGGAGTCTTGAAAAAGGTTACTCTCATGTTGTGTGTATGTGTGTGAACTACTTTTCCTTGTTCGCGCGTGTCCTGCGCCAGTCTGGAGGGCAGTCGGCGCCCTCCTTCCTAATCCTGCGCAAAGGTACTTATTTTTAAGTGAAAAGTCATGCTTCACGTAAGTGAAAAGTGAAAAAGGTTGAACGCACCGCGGTGCGATGCCCTACGCAGCGCACTGCGTGGGCCGATGCAGTGCGCTGCGATGTCCTGTACAGCGCCCTGCTTTTCTAGAGGCACTGGTTTGGGCGAAGTGCCTGGGCAGGCTCGGGAAAAGCTTTTGAGCGCATCATGCGCTTGCTTCCGCTTCCTTGGAGAAATCCCTCAAGCGCAGCCCTCCATCCCTTTCAATCCTTTTTGGTGGAGTAGTCCAAGCATCCTCTCCTCTCGTTTCTTCCTTTTGGAAAAAGCGGCCCAAGCATCCTCTTCGTCCGTTTCTTCCTTTCGAATAAAACAGTCCAGGCACCCTCTCCTCTCGTTTCTTCCTTTTGAAAAAAGTTGTCAGACGCCTCCACGGCCTCCTCTCTCGCCCTTGAAGAAGGCGGCCGGGCGCTCGTTCTTTCTCTTTTTATCCCTAAAAGCCACCATGTGCATTCGTCTGCATGCTCCTCGCCGGTAGGCATGAAGCAAGACAGGGCAGGCCACTCGTGATGTGTGGTCTGCCCTGCCAGAGGGATTGGTGTGCCTGGCCCGGTGTGTGCCGGGCGGCTGTGAGTGGCCTGCTTAGTCCTCCCAACCGAGTGCGCTTGCGCCCAGCACGGCGGCGTTGGCGTTCATCAGACTGCTCACCAGGAACTTGGGCTTGCCCTTGAAGATCTTCAGCACCGAAGCGTCATAGGAAGCCTTGATGGGGCTCATGATGAGGTCGCCGGCCTTGCAGAGGCCTCCGAAGAAGATGAAAGCCTCGGGAGAAGAGAATGCTGCGAAGTCGGCACATGCCTCGCCCAGCATCTTGCCGGTGAATTCAAAGATTTCCTGGGCCACCTCGTCGCCCTTGTCGGCAGCGATGGACACGTCCAGAGACTCTATCTCATCGAGTGGCTTCTCGCGGAGCAGCGATGGGCGGTCGGTGGTCTGCAGTATCTCGCGGGCTGTGCGGGCCACACCGCTGGCAGAGCAGTATGCCTCCAGGCAACCCTTGCGGCCGCATCCGCAGGGACGGGCATCGGGGCGGCGGTCCATGATCACGTGGCCCAACTCACCGGCGAAACCGTCGCAGCCATACACAACCTGGCCGTTGATCACGATGCCTGAGCCTACACCTGTGCCCAGGGTGATGACGATGAAGTTCTTCATGCCGCGTGCTGCACCGTAGGTCATCTCGCCCATGGCAGCTGCGTTGGCATCGTTGGTCAGCTTCACGGGAATGCCCAAAGCGTCAGAGAAGAGCTGTGCCAAGGGTATCACGCCATCGTGTGCCCAGGGAAGGTTGGGGGCGAACTCGATGGTGCCGTTGTAATAGTTGCCGTTAGGAGCGCCGATGCCCATGCCCTGTATCTGCTCGATGCCGCCCACCTGGGTCACCAGGGGACGCAGGCAAGCGAGCCCTGCCTCTACAAACTCTGCGGCGGTCTTGTGCTGCTTGGTCTTGATAGAGTCCTGCGCAATCACCTCGCCGCGTGCGCTTACAATTCCGAATACGGTGTTGGTACCTCCCAGGTCCACACCGAAAACGTAGGGTTTCAGTTTGTCCATTGTAGTTCTTTTTATGGGTTTATGTCTTGATCTGAGTTTGCTGTCTCTCTCTACAAAGGTAGCCAAAATCCTGCAGGGTTGGACTAATTTCCCTGGAAAAAACGTTGAAAGTAGGGAAAAAAGTCCGAAATTTGCGCCTCTGTATGGCAGGCATCGCTATCATAGGTATGTTGGAGATGCTGGTAAGGGGTGTTCTGATAGGCATCCTGTCCAGTGCTCCCATGGGACCCGTAGGAGTCCTTACGGTTCAGCGTACCCTGCTAAAGGGGCGCAAATACGGTTTCATCACGGGGATGGGAGCCGCGTTCAGCGATTTCGTCTATGCCCTACTCACTGGCATCTTCATGGGCTTCGCCATGAGTTTTGCCGAGAGCCCCTGGGCAGTACGCTGGCTAAGGCTCTTGGGCAGTGTGGTCCTCTTCGTCCTCGGCATGTACTTCTACGTTTGGAAACCCGCTCCGGCGGTCAAGCCCAGCGGCAAGGTAGGCACTCTGGCCCACAATATGCTCACTGGCTTCCTGCTCACAGGCAGCAACCCGCTCATTGTGGTCTTCTTCCTGGTGCTCTTCGCCCGCTTCGGCTTCGTGCCCGACGGTCATCCCGTCGATATGGTGGCTGGCTACGTGGGGCTCTTTGGTGGGGCTGTGCTCTGGTGGTACGTGCTCACAGCGGTGCTCCATCGCGTGAGGAACCGGTTCAGCATGGAGAAGCTGCGACTGCTCAACCGCAGTCTGGGCATCATGGTGATGCTGGTGGCAGTGTGCGGACTGGTGTATGGAATCCTTGGCCTGCGGTGACAAGTAGTATGGTACGTGCGGGTGCGCGCGTACATTTAATATATATATATAGGAGACGGAGAGTGAACCGATGTTTATTGCAGAAAAACTCAGACAGCAGAATGTAACGGCCTATCTGGCCTACATGTACCAGGTGGAGGATGTGGTGCGCGCCTGCGGACTCGATGTGGAGCGCCTGCGTGACAGTTATCTCACGCGCTTCGGTTACACCGAGGAGCAGATGGCTCAGGCCACCGAATGGTATGGCGCACTGGCCCGGATGATGAAGGACGAGGGCTGCCAGAAGCATGGACACGTGCAGGTGGTGCGGGCTACGCTCACCCTCTTGCAGGACCGGCACCAGGAGCTGCTGGCTGACCACAAGCACCCGGAGTACGAGGCTGCCTATGCCCGTGTGCTCCCCATCCTGGTGGAACTGCGTGCCAAGGGCGGCAGAGCCAAGAGCGAGGTGGAGAACTGCATGGATGCCATCTATGGGCTAAGCGTGCTCGAGATGCGTCACCAGGCGGTGAGCGAGAGTACGCGCGAGGGTCTCAAGCCCGTGGCACAGCTCATGGACATGCTGGGCAAGCTCTATCGCGAACCACAGCAGTAGGCACAGGAATACACAAGAGCATTCTAACAAATAAGCAACACAAGCATAATAGATGAATCAGGAAATAGAGAGAAGGCGCACCTTTGCCATCATTTCACACCCCGATGCGGGTAAGACCACGCTCACCGAGAAGCTCCTGCTCTTCGGAGGGCAGATTCAGGTGGCCGGAGCAGTGAAGAGCAACAAGATACGCAAATCGGCCACCAGCGACTGGATGGAGATTGAGAAGCAGCGCGGAATATCGGTCACCACCAGTGTGATGGAGTTTGAATACCAGGGCTACAAGGTCAACATCCTCGACACACCGGGTCACCAGGACTTCGCAGAGGACACCTTCCGTACGCTCACCGCAGTAGATAGCGCTATCATTGTGGTGGACAGTGCCAAGGGAGTGGAAGCGCAGACCCGCAAACTGATGAGCGTTTGCCGTATGCGCAGGACTCCTGTCATCATCTACGTCAATAAGATGGACCGCGAAGGCCGCGACCCCTTTGATCTTCTCGATGAGCTCGAGGAGGAGCTGCAGATTGCTGTGCGTCCCCTGTCGTGGCCCATCAACCAGGGCATGCGATTCAAGGGCGTCTATAACATCTTTGAACAGCGCCTCAATCTGTTCACCCCCGACAAACAGAAGGTGACGGAGAAGGTGGAGGTGGACATTGACAGCCAGCAGCTCGACGAGATGGTGGGCAGCGACGATGCCGCCAAATTGCGTGATGATCTGGAGCTCGTGGACGGAGTCTATCCAGAGTTCAGCGTGGAGAAGTACCTTGATGCCGAGGTGGCACCCGTCTTCTTCGGCTCTGCTCTCAATAACTTCGGCGTGCAGGAACTGCTTGACTGCTTTGTGCAGATAGCCCCCTGCCCCCGTCCCACGCAGGCCGTGGAGCGCATGGTACAGCCTGACGAGCCCAAGTTTACGGGCTTCATCTTCAAGATTACCGCCAATATCGACCCCAACCACCGCAGCTGTATCGCCTTCTGTAAGGTGTGCTCGGGCAAGTTTGTGCGCAACGCTCCCTACCAGCACCAGCGTCTGGGCAAGACCGTACGCTTCAGCAGCCCCACACAGTTCATGGCGCAGCGCAAGGAGACCATCGATGAGGCTTGGCCCGGAGACATAGTGGGTTTGCCCGACAACGGCATCTTCAAGATAGGTGATACGCTTACTGAGGGTGAGTCACTGCATTATCGCGGTCTGCCCTCCTTCTCGCCCGAGATGTTCAAGTATATCGAGAATGCCGACCCTATGAAGACCAAGCAGCTTGAGAAGGGTATCAATCAGCTCATGGACGAGGGTGTGGCACAGCTTTTCATCAACCAGTTCAATGGACGCAAGCTCATTGGTACGGTGGGACAACTGCAGTTCGAGGTTATCCAGTACCGCTTGGAGAACGAATACGGAGCCAAATGCCGATGGGAGCCAGTGAGCCTCTATAAGGCATGCTGGGTGGAGTGTGAGCCGGGTCATGAGGATGAGCTGGAGCATTTCAAGAAGCGCAAGTACCAGTACATGGCGCGTGACCGAGAGGGAAGAGACGTGTTCCTGGCCGACTCCGGCTATGTGCTCACCATGGCGCAGCAGGATTTCAAGCATCTGAAGTTCCACTTCACCAGCGAGTTCTAAGGGCAGAGCCTGATGTTTGAGGGTCAGAGGCCGGTTCCCGCAACGTGCCTGGTCTCTAATCCCCAACCGCCCCTCCGCCCACAACACTCAACTCTAACCTCCATCCCAAGCCAATAGCAGGCAAACAGGACTGTCCTCCAGTCGGGCAGGCAGCGCATTGCTCCTCTGACCCCAAGCCAACAGCAGGCATGCAGGACTCCATTCCATTCTTTAATCCATAGTATATAAATGACAAACGGAACCTTATGACACAGAAGGAAATAGCCGAAGACATACGCCAGGCAGTGCAGACGCTGCGCTCAGGCGGCCTTATTCTTTATCCCACCGATACCATTTGGGGCATTGGTTGTGACGCTTCCAACAGCGAGGCAGTCAAGCGGGTATATCAGTTGAAGCAGCGTGACGACAGCAAGGCACTCATCTGCCTGGTGGATAGCACCAATCGTCTGCAGCGATATGTGTTCCGTGTGCCCGACGTGGCATGGGACTTGATTGAGTTTGCCAGCAAACCTCTGACACTCATCCTCGACGGTGCCTGCAACCTCGCGCCCGAGCTCATTGCCGAGGATGGCAGTGTGGGTATGCGTGTCACCCAGGAAGCCATCAGTCACGAACTGTGCTTCCGTTTCCAGAAGGCGGTGGTGAGTACCAGCGCCAACGTGAGTGGTGAGCCTTCTCCAGCCAACTTCTCCGAGATTTCACCCGAGATAGTGGCAGGAGTTGACTACGTGATGAGGTCCAGACAGAACGATCTGACCAAGGCCAAACCCAGCCAGATCATCAAGCTCGGGCAGGACGGTGAGGTCCATATCATCCGTAAGTGACCGTCAGCACCAGCGTGCAGAACCGTAATCATAACCATAGACACACAGGACAAGCATGGAAAGGGAAAAGCGGAATACCAGAGCGCGCAAGGCGGCAGCCTGGGCACTCAGGTGGCGCAGAAGGCATGTGAGCGACAATCAGTTCCTTCTCTTCGTCAGCTTACTGGTAGGCATCTTCACAGCCTGCGCGGGCATGCTGCTGAAGTGGCTTATTGGGCAGATTGAGGAACTGCTCACCCACGAGTTCGTGATGACGGGGTCCAACTGGCTTTACCTCGTTTACCCTGTAGTGGGCATCTGGCTCACCATGCTCTTTGTGCGTTATGTGGTGCGTGATGATATCAGCCACGGAGTGACCAAGATACTGTTCGCCATTGCCCGCAAGCAGAGCAACATCCGTTCCCATAACACCTTCACCTCTGTCATTGCCAGCGCCATCACCATCGGCTTTGGCGGTTCGGTGGGTGCCGAGGCTCCCATCGTGCTCACGGGCAGTGCCATAGGCAGTACCCTGGGACGCATCTTCCGGTTGTCGGCCAGGCAGATGATGCTGCTTGTGGGATGTGGTGCGGCGGGTGCTGTGGCAGGCATCTTCAAGGCTCCCATCGCTGGTCTGGTCTTTGTGCTCGAGGTGTTGATGATCGACCTCACCATGACCAGTCTGCTCCCTCTGCTGGTCAGCAGCGTCACCGCAGCGGCTCTCACCTTTGCCGTCTCGGGCACGACCCCTCTCTTTGAGTTCCATCTGCAGGACACCTTTGCCGTGAGCCGTATGCCGGCCTATCTGCTTCTGGGTGTCGTGTGCGGCCTTGTCTCCCTCTATTTCACCCGCACCATGAATGCCACCGAGGGCGTGTTCCGCCGCTTGAAAGGGCCTTATGCCCGCCTGGCACTGGGTGGTGTGATGCTCAGCACGCTCATCTACCTGCTTCCCTCGCTGTATGGCGAGGGCTATGACTTGATAAAGCTTCTGCTCAATGGCAACGGTGAGGCCGACTGGGATATGGCTATGAACCGCTCTCTCTTCTATGGAAGTGACCACTTGCTCGTCTATCTGTTGCTCGTCGTACTGTTCAAGGTCTTTGCCTCCACGGCCACAAACGGCGGTGGCGGATGCGGTGGTATATTCGCTCCCAGCCTGTTCTTGGGCTGCATCAGCGGCTTCATCTTCAGCCGGCTGTGGAACAACTACGATGTGCTGGGCATTCCCGTGCCTGTGCGCAACTTTGCCATGTTGGGCATGTGCGGCCTTATGAGCGGTGTGATGCACGCGCCCCTCACTGGTATCTTCCTCATTGCCGAGCTCACGGGCGGCTATGCTCTCTTTATGCCACTGATGATTGTGTCGGTGGTGGCCTACCTGACCATCAAGGCCTTTGAGCCTCACAGCATCTATGCAATGCGCCTTGCCCAGCGTGGCGAACTGCTCACCCATCATACCGACAAGGCTATCCTCACCCTGATGAGCATGGACAGCGTGATTCAGCATTATGATCATGTGCTCTATCCAGACATGACTCTGGGCGATGTGGCCACGCAGGTGAGCAACAGCCGCAATCATGTGTTCCCTGTGGTCAACCGCCAGATGAAGTTTGTGGGCGCGGTCTATCTCGACGACATACGCCATGTGGTGTTCCGCACAGAGCTTTACCGCGAGTTCCGCGTATCGCAACTGATGAAGCAGCCACAGGCTTTGCTTTCGGTCAACGACAGCATGGATGTGGTGGTGTCAGTGTTCGACCGTACCCGTGCCTGGACGCTGCCCGTGGTGGATGACGAGGGTCGTTTCGTGGGCTTCATACGCAAGAGCGCCGTGCTCTCGGCCTATCGGCAGTTACTCTCAGACTTCTCTGTGGATTGACGCATCTGCTTCCCTTATTCTTCGAAATCCGTAGGCCTGCGCTGCGCGTTCCTCCTCGTGATGGCAGCCAGTAGCAGGACGTAGGCCAGTGCTATGTGCCACCAGGTGGGGTGCAAGCCCCTGACAACCGCGCCGGGAAGGTTTGCACAGAGCGTCACAATGTGGTTCTGCAGGCCGATGAGTGCGTTCAGGCAGGTGGCCAATAGCGGCACGGGCAGCACCAGAGTGGCAATGGAGAGATACACAATGACGGTGGTGAGGGGGATGAGAAGCATGCTCAACGGGATGGAGAGCAGCGGCATCGTGTGGAAATAATAGGCTGCCAGAGGTGCCGTGCCCAGCCAAGCAGCCCCCGATACTGCAGCTGCCTGGCGCACCCGCATCAGTGCCGATGGTGTGCCGGCAGGGCGGGCGAGGATAATCATGATGAAAAACACAGCCAGGAATGACAGTTGGAAACTGATGCTGAGCAGCGACGACGGGCTCACCAGCAGTATGCCCAAGGCGCTCAGTGCCAGTGCGTGCATGGGGGCAAGCGACCGCTGTGCCAGTGTGGCCGTCATCACCGCAGTGCACATCACCGCCGCCCTCACCAGCGAAAGCGGGAGTCCGGCCAGCAGCACGTAGCCCCATAGCAACAGCAGGAGCGGCGGCAGGGCAAACCATCGCCACTCCGAAAACCTGATGCGACGTATGACCAGCATGTGCAGAAGTCCGTATAATATACCCAGATGCAGTCCGCTCAAGGCCAGCAGATGCGCTGCTCCGCTCTCGGAGTAGGCCTGTCGTGTCTCGCGACTGATGCCTTCGCGCCTGCCCAGCAACAAGGCCGAACCCAGCGACAGGCTCTCGGACTGCAGACCAGATTCCTGCAGCCTATGTACCAGAAAGTCACTCTTGAACTTGGCCCTTGCCTGCACGGCTTCCCATGCGGGCAAGGGCGTTTGGGGTAAAAGGTTTTCCATGCTGGCACGTGCAGCCCCGAAGGCCATCCAGAAGAGCAGCAAGGCCCATCCGTTGCCTCTCTTCAGGGCGCTCAGGCCAGTGGCGACGGCCAGCAGAAGCAGGGTGGCGGGCAGATACCACAGGCTGGGCAGGGCATAACCTGCCGCTATGCCGGCCGACAGTAGCCCCACACTCCACCAGAGCGGCTGCCCCAGTGTCATAATGCACTCAGCAGCGAGCTGGCCTCCAGCGGGTCATCGGCCCCGAAGATGTAGCTTCCGGCCACCAGCACATCGGCACCGGCCTGTGCCAGCAGGCGTCCTGTCTCCAGGTTCACACCGCCATCCACCTCGATGAGTGCTTGGCTTCCGGTCTCGGTGATGAGCGCACGCAGGCGCTTCACCTTGTCGGTGGTGTGGGGGATGAACTTCTGTCCGCCAAAGCCCGGATTGACGCTCATGAGCAGCACCATATCCACGTCCTGGATGATGTCGCGCAGTACCTCGACGGGTGTGGCGGGGTTCAGGGTGACGCCAGCCTTCATGCCGGCCTCGTGTATCTGTCCCACCACGCGGTGCAGATGCGGGCAAGCCTCGTAGTGCACGTTCATCATGTAGGCACCCAGAGCCTTTACCTCGGGTATGAACTTCTCGGGCTGTACTATCATCAAGTGCACGTCCAGGGGTTTCTCACACAACTTCGCCACATGCTTCAGCACGGGGAAGCCAAAGGATATGTTCGGTACGAACACACCGTCCATGATGTCGATGTGCAACCAGTCGGCGCTGCTCCTGTTGAGCCAGTCCATGTCGGCCTGCAGGTTGCCGAAGTTGGCCGACAATAGTGATGGGGAAACAATCATCTCTTTAGCGGTTTTCTGTATCTTCACATTGCGGCCTGTAGATGCGGGCAAACTGTCGTACCCGTGCCAGTACGGCGGCTCCGGGAGAGATGTAGGGGAGGGGTAAAGTCTGTTCCATAGGCGCGTTTTTGAGAGGTTGGGGCGGTCTTTGTGCCCGCCTTATATTGTTAGAACGTGCGCACGTGTGCTTTTATTGTGCAAGGGAACAGAGTTTTTTGAAAAGAAAATGCCGCTCTGTGTTCTGGAGCGGCATTGTGTGGGTGTCCTTGGGGTCAGCCCACCAGACTCATCTGGTGCTGCTGGATGAGTTTGCGCAGGTTGATGAGTGCATACCTCATGCGTCCCAGCGATGTGTTGATGCTCACTCCTGTCTTCTCGGCAATCTCCTTGAATGAGAGGTCCTCATAGAATTTCATGATGACCACTTCGCGCTGCACCTCGGGCAAATAGTTGAGCAGAGAGCGCAGACACTCGGTATCCTGACTCTCGATAATGCGGTTCTCCACCGTCCCTTCGCTGAAGCGCAGGCTGTTGGTCACGCCCAGCGGCAGGTCGTCATGCGTGAGCGTGAGTCCGGGCTCGGCGTTCCTTGTGCGGTCGATGGCCAGATTGTGGGCTATGCGCACCAGCCATGCGCTGAACTTGCCGGTCTTCTGGTACTTGTGGTTCCTGATGGCTACTATTGCGCGGGCAAATGTATCCTGGAACACGTCCTGTGCCGTGTCCTCGTTCTTGCAGATGAAGAGTATGTAGGAGTACACATAATCCTGATGCCTGTGCAGCAGCTCATCAAATGCTTTATCGTTGCCTTGTTCATACAATTCGGCCAGGTCATGGTCGGTCATTGCATCCAGTTTGTTCATCACTGTCTTCCTTTGTTGATTTGGAGTAGTTTCTTCTCTATAGGCAACGTGGTTTATGTGTTGTGGTTGTTCTATCTGTTTTTGTAATCTCTACGCTGCAAATTTACATATAATATTCCGAGTATCCCAATGTTTGCGGCCTTTTTTGTGCTTGCTGCGCCAGAAATTGCGGCTTCGGGGCGGCTGGCTCTGTGGCAGAGGCTCTTTGTCCTGGGCGAAAAGTAGGGTTGGTGAGGGGCTGCCATGACGTTTCTTCATGGTTTGCGGCCTTGTGTTTGGGGCTGAAAATGGGCTTGCGAAGGGGATGGAGAGGGCATCTGGGTGAAGGGCAGGCCGTGTGGGCTTGGCAGAGAGGAGGTTCTGCCTTGGAAAACGCAGCGCGCTGCATATGCCATTGCACCGCGCTCCGATGCCCGATGCAGCGTGCTGCATCAGTCATCGCACCGCGGTGCGTTTTTTGGGATGGGGCGGAGCAGGTGGGCGGGAATCGCTTCGGCTCCTTGCTTCCGGCTCGGCCTTCTGGCCTTGTCGCCCGCTTGGCTGGTGGCGGCGGGAGCGGATGGCTACACCAGCCTGGCGCCTTCTACGTGTGCACCACGCAGGAAGTCGGCCACAGGCATCTTCTTCTTGCCCGCCAGTTGCAGTTCCTCCAGATATACGTAGCCGTCCTTGGCTGCCACGCGAAGCCATTTGCGTCCGTCGGTCTCCAGTGTTCCTACGGGCAGGCTGTGAGTCTGCTGTTCGGGATGTGTGCGATATACTTTCAGCACGGTGCGCTTTCCACCGGGCTCCTCCAGAGTGGTCCAGGCGGCAGGGTAGGGGCTCAGTCCGCGCACGAAGTTGTGCACCTCCTGTGCTGTCAGTTCATTCCAGCGTATCTCGCAGGTCTCCTTGAAAATCTTGGGAGCGGGCCGCAAGGGCTCGTCGGTCAGGAACTGTTCCTGCGGCACAGCCTCTGCCTCTCCGCCGGCTATCATGTCGGCCGTGCGGCACACCAGCGCAGCACCCTGCACCATCATGCGGTCGTGGATGTCGCCGGCACAGTCGTCGGGCCCGATGGGCAGTGTCTCCTGGCAGATGATGCGGCCTGTGTCTATCTGGTGATCAAGCCAGAATGTGGTGATACCCGTCTGCTTGTCGCCATGGATGATGGCCCAGTTGATGGGTGCAGCACCGCGGTACTGTGGCAGCAGTGCGGCATGCAGGTTGAAGGTGCCCAGTCGGGGCATTGCCCACACCACCTCGGGCAGCATGCGGAAGGCCACCACCACCTGCAGGTCGGCCTGCAGCGAGCGCAACTGTGCCAGGAAGTCCTCGTCGCGCAACTTCTCTGGCTGCAGTACGGGTATGCCGTGCTTGAGCGCACACTCCTTGACGGGGCTGGCCTGCAATACGTCATGATGGCGCCCGATGGCCTTGTCGGGCATGGTCACCACGCCCACCACCTGGTGCCTGCCGGCCAGCAGCGCCTCCAGTGATGCCACGGCAAAGTCGGGTGTGCCCATGAATATGATTCTCAGTCTGTCCTGTTTCATGCTCTTGTATGGTTTGATGTGTTACTCTGCACAAAGGTACTGCTTTTCTGCGGAACGCGCTTGCGGCACATGCTCCATACCGAGAAAAAGTCATACCTTTGTGCTTCGGTGCGCCGGGTGACGCTTCTCCTCGCGCGCGTACATATATTTATATTGGACAATGAAGAAAGTTATATCTGACGAACAACTGGCCGCCCTGCGCCGGCACATCATGCAGGCAGAGCGCATCGTCATCTGTGCACATGTGGGTCCCGACGGCGATGCCATCGGTTCGTCACTGGCCATCAAGCATTGGCTTGCACGCTGGGGCAAGCAGGCCGACGTGCTGGTGCCCAACCGCTTCCCCGATTTCCTGCGCTGGCTGCCCGGTGTGCAGGACATCAGAACCTATACCAAGAATCCCAGCGGCGTGAAGAACCTCATCGCCCAGGCCGATCTGATTATCATAGCAGACCTCAACTGCTCGTTGCGCTTGCGTGAGCTGGAGCCGCTGGTACTGGCCAACCCCTGCCCGAAGGTGATGTTTGACCACCATCTCAATCCTCAGGATTTCTGTCACACCATCGTCTCTCATCCCGAGATGTGCGCCACCAGCGAGGTGCTGTGCCACTTGATGGAGCAGATGGGCGAGATGGACCGCATCACGCTCAACGAAGCCACCTGCCTCTATACGGGCATGATGTGTGATACGGGAGCCTTCACCTATGCCTCGTCGCGCCCCGAAGTGTATGAGTGTATATTCCGCCTGCTGCAGCGCGGCATCGACAAGGACCGCATCTACCGCAATGTATTCTGGACCTGCAGTGCGGCCCGGTTGCGCCTGCAGGGCTATATGCTCTACGTCAAGATGCAGGTGATGCACGAGCACCATGCTGCCCTGATGACCCTCACAGGCGAGGAGCGTGCGCGCTTCGGCATCAAGCAGGGCGATACCGAGGGGTTTGTCAATATCCCCCTCACCATGCAGGGGATGCGCCTGAGCGTGTTCCTGAGCGAGGATACCGAGGTAGAGGGGCTCGTCAAGGTGAGCTTGCGCAGCGTGGATGACTTCCCATGCGACGAGATGGCAGCCCGCTTCTTCGACGGAGGAGGCCACAGGAATGCCAGCGGCGGGCGCCTCATGTGCACCATGGACCAGGCTGTGGAACGCGTCCAGGAGGCCATCCGTGCCTATGACCACCTGTTAAAATAGCACAAACGACTGCTTTATTGGTGCTTGGAAGAGGGCTGGATGGCCTTTTTTCCGTAACTTTGCCACACAAACAAACATATTGATACATACATGAGAAAGTATATCGGCGCCTTGCTGGCTCTGCTGGCCTGTGCTTCCTGCCTGTGCTCCTGCAACAATGACGACACCTATGCCGACCAGAAGAAGCGCGAGCGCAAGGTCATCAATGCCTTTCTGAACCGCGATGTGGCCATCATCGACGAGGAAGGCGATACCATCTGCCGTGTGGGCAAGATAAATCCCATCACCGAGGCACAGTTCTATGCCCAGGATTCCACCACGAATGTGGAGAAGAACGAATACGTGCTCTTCTCCGGCTCAGGCATCTACATGCAGATAGTGCGCGAGGGTGTGGGCGAGAAGTTGAAGAGTGGCGACAACAAGCGCATCCTGTGCCGCTTCATTGAATACAACATTATGGGCGACAGCCTGCAGCTGCGTAACGATGTTCCCTATTGGCACACCAACCCCGAGATAATGGATGTGTCGAACACCTCAGGCAGCCTGAACGCCAGTTTCAATACGTCTATCAACGGTGGCGGTGCCATGTACTTGACCTACAAGGAGGTGAGCGTGCCCACAGGATGGGTGAAGCCGCTCTCGTTCATACGTCTGGGTCGCCAGACGAACGGAGAAGAGGGGATTGCCAAGGTGCGTATCATCGTTCCACACTCCGAGGGAACCAAGAACGCGACAAACAATGTGTATCCCTGTTTCTACGAGATACTTTACCAGGAGATGCGTGACTGAGCGCGTGGCCGGCATATACATACACGTCCCCTTCTGCCAAGGGCGATGCATCTATTGCGACTTCTATTCCACCACCGAGGGGGAGGAATGGAAGTCGCGCTATGTTGATGCACTCCTGGCAGAGTTGCGCATGCGCCGTGACGAACTGCCTCTCGCGCGCGTACATTCTATATATATAGGCGGCGGAACACCCAGTCAGTTGCCGGTCAGGGCGCTGGCCGGAATTCTCAACGAGGTTTGCCGCCTCTTCCCGGTGGATTCCGATGCTGAGGTCACTGTGGAGGCCAATCCCGATGACGTGACTCCCGAGTGGCTCGCAGCGCTCTCCCATACACCCGTCAACCGCCTGAGCATGGGTGTGCAGAGTTTTGACGACGCTCTGCTTCGCCTTATACGTCGCCGCCACACCGCGCAGCAGGCCGTTTGCGCTGTGGAACAGGCAGCCCGGCACGGCATCAGCAATGTGAGTATAGACCTCATCTACGGACTGCCCACGCAGACGAGGGAGCAGTGGCAGGCCGATGTGCGCCAGGCTTTGGCGCTGGATGTGCAGCATCTGAGCGCCTATTCGCTCAGTTACGAGGAGGGTACACCTCTGTGGCGCATGCTGGAGCAAGGCAGGATAGAGGAGGCCGACGAGGAACTCTCGCTGTGCATGTACGAGCATCTCATCGATGCCACTCGGGCTGCGGGCTTCACTCATTATGAAATCTCAAACTTCTGCCGGCCCGGCCGACACTCGCAGCACAACAGCGCCTATTGGCATGGAGTGCCTTATCTGGGCTTTGGTCCCGGCGCCCACAGCTATGACGGAATGCGCACACGGCGCTGGAACCTTTCCGACTTGAAGGGCTACGTGCAGGCAGCCGGCTCCATGCCTCCCCATCAGAGCGAGGTTCTGACGGATGATGAACTCTATGACGAGACCGTGATGACCCGTCTGCGTACCAGCGAGGGGCTTTCTCTGGACCTCCTCACAGCCGCCTACAGAGCCTATTGCATGGCGCAGGCTGAGCCACATCTGCAAGCTGGCCGTCTGGAGCAGGCTGGGAGCACAATTCGTCTCACCAGGCAGGGTATATTCACCTCAAACGACATCATAAGCGACCTTATGAGGGCGTGAAAGGCCCCTGAAAGCACTCTTTTGCCCAAATATGTTTTATAACATACGGCATGCACATTGCTGTATGGCTGAAAACAGCTAAATTTATACCCACAAACAAGTAATTGACTAACGCAAACAGACCTGGACAGATGAAAACTTATCAAGCAAACGAGATCAAGAACATTGCCTTGCTTGGCAATGACGGGGCAGGTAAGACAACCCTCACAGAGGCTCTCCTTTACGAGGCCGGAGTAATCAAGCGTCGCGGACGCATCACTCAGCAGAACACTGTGAGCGACTATTTCCCCGTAGAACAGGAATATGGTTATAGTGTGTTCTCCACTGTGTTCCATGTTGAATGGAACAACAAGAAACTGAACATCATAGATTGCCCGGGAAGTGACGACTTCGTGGGAGCAGCCCTGACGGCCCTCAACGTAACCGACACCGCAGTGCTCCTCCTCAAGGGAGGCAGTGGAGTAGAGGTAGGCACGCAGAATCACTTCCGCTATACAGAGAAGTTGGGCAAGCCGGTCATCTTCCTGGTCAACCAACTGGACGACGAGAACTGCGACTACGATGCCATCCTGGAGCAGCTCACCAGCGTGTACGGACCCAAGGTGGTGCCCATTCAGTACCCCCTGCAGACCGGCCCCGGATTCAATTCCCTTATCGATGTGCTCCTCATGAAGAAGTATTCATGGGGTCCCGATGGCGGTGAGCCCACTATCGAAGATGTGCCTGCCGACCAGATGGAAAAGGCCCACGAGATGCACAAGGCACTGGTGGAGGCCGCTGCCGAGAACGATGAGGGACTGATGGAGAAGTTCTTCGAGAGCGATACACTTACTGAGGACGAGATGCGCGAGGGTATCCGCAAGGGCCTGGCAGCACGTGGCATGTTCCCCGTCTTCTGTGTGTGTGCCGGCAAGGATATGGGTGTGCGTCGCCTGATGGAGTTCTTGGGCAACGTGGTACCCTTTGTGGATGAGATGCCTCGCGTGTTCAATACCCGCGGCGAGGAGGTTGTACCCAGCAAGGAAGGCCCCACCAGCCTGTTCTTCTTCAAGACAGCTGTGGAGCCGCACATCGGTGAAGTGCAGTATTTCAAGGTTATGAGCGGCAAGGTACACGAGGGAGACGACCTGAGCAACGCTGATCGCGGCAGCAAGGAACGTATGGCACAGCTCTTCGTATGCGCCGGAGCCAACCGTACCAAGGTGGAGGAACTGGTGGCAGGCGATATTGGCTGCACCGTGAAGCTGAAGGACGTGAAGACCGGCAACACGCTCAACGGCAAGGATTGCGAGAATCGCTTCAACTTCATAAAGTACCCCAACTCCAAGTACAGCCGCGCCATCAAGGCCGTCAACGAGGCTGAGACAGAGAAGATGATGAATGCTCTGCAGCGTATGAGGGAGGAGGATCCCACATGGAGAATAGAGCAGAGCAAGGAGCTGCGCCAGATCATCGTGCACGGACAGGGTGAGTTCCACCTGCGTACGCTGAAGTGGAGACTGGAGAACAACGAGAAACTGCAGGTTGTATTCTCGGAGCCCAAGATACCTTACCGCGAGACCATTACCAAGGCAGCACGTGCCGACTACCGCCACAAGAAGCAGTCGGGAGGCGCAGGACAGTTTGGTGAGGTGCATCTCATCGTGGAGCCTTACTACGAGGGAATGCCTGCACCCGAGGTTTATCGCTTTGGCAACCAGGAGTACCGCATCAATGCCAAGAGCACCGAGGTGGTTGACCTGGAGTGGGGAGGCAAGCTCGTGTTCATCAACAGCGTGGTGGGAGGTGCCATCGATGCCCGCTTCATGCCCGCCATACTCAAGGGCGTGATGCAGCGCATGGAGCAAGGCCCCCTCACTGGATGCTATGCCCGCGACGTGAGAGTCATTGTGTACGACGGCAAGATGCACCCCGTGGATAGCAACGAGCTGTCCTTCATGCTGGCAGGACGCCAGGCGTTTGCCCAGGCTTTCCGCGATGCCGGACCCAAGATACTGGAGCCCATCTACGATGTTGAGGTGTTTGTACCCAGCGACAAGATGGGTGACGTGATGGGAGATCTGCAGGGTCGCAGAGCTATGATTATGGGTATGTCGAGCGAGAACGGCTATGAGAAGATAGTGGCCAAGGCTCCTCAGAAGGAGATGCTCAACTATAGCACCGCTCTCAGTAGCATTACCGGCGGTCGTGCCAGCTTCATCATGAAGTTCGCCTCCTACGAACTGGTGCCCGGTGATGTGCAGAACAAGCTCATCGCCGAGTACGAGGCTTCACAGCAGGATTAGTCTTCTGGCCCCCTTACTGCGCACCGCATTCGCAGCCGTTCCGTACTTCTGTGCATTACACAGAATGCAGCACCGGCGAATGCGGTGCGCTGCGTTTTGCAGGCAGGGCCGCTCCGGCCTCTTGTCCATTGCCTTTCCGCTGCTGTTTGCATAGGGTAGGAAAGGCGGGATGATGCAATGCTTCTGGCAAGTATGAGGTGAGAAATGTGCGGGTGCAAGGTTCCAACTTCCGTTTGGGAGAGAGATGAACGTGTCTGTTTGCCCTCCCGGCAACGCCCTTGCTCCGCTGTAAGGCCGGAATCGAAAGGAACAGCGCACCAGCAGGCGTCAGTCTGTCTCCAAAAACACAGCGCCGTGCGATGGCCGATGCAGCGTACTCCGATGGCCGATGCAGCGTGCTGCGTTGCCATACGCACCGCACTGCCTGATTCGCCCCATCTCCCTCCCGATACAATTTCTCCCCTTTCCGAAGTCTTCCTCAATAGAAAGAAAAGCGAAGGTGAAGCGCTTTTTCCGCGAGAAAGAAGCCGCCAGCCCACCGTTCCGCGATGTCTTGTGTAGAATGATGCTCCACCCTCCAAATTAGAATCCTCCCCCTTCCGAAGTCTTCCTCAATAGATAGAAAAGAGAAGGTGAAGCGCTTTTCCGCGAGAAAGTAGCCGCCAGCCCGCCGTCCCGCGATGTCTTGTGTAGAATGATGCTCCACCCTCCAAATTAGAACTCTCTCCCTTCCGAAGTCTTCCTCAATAGAAAGAAAAGCGAAGGTGAAGCGCTTTTTCAGCGAGGAGGAAACCGTCAGCCCACCGTCCGCTATGTCTTCTCTCCCCAAAAGAACTGTCATTCGGTGACTGCCCCACAGCATTTTACTTTTTCACTTTTTGCTTTTCATTAGGCTGTCGCACGTCAATGTGATGGCCGATGCATCGCTTTTCTTTTACGAAGTTAATAAAATGACAACTTTACATTGTGACAATCTTAACAATGTTAAAAATAGGTAACTAAAGTCGCGCAGATGTTTGTTGCTCATCACGAAACCTGCTAATTTTGTTTGTATGAAAAGGAGTTATATCTGGTGCATCTGCGTTGTCATAGGCGTGTCGTTCCTTGCTTTGCTCTACTTGCAAAGCCGCTACGCCACGGCCATCGTGCGTATGCGACGACAGCAGTTCGAGGAGAATGTGTTCCGAAGCCTCGATATGGCCTCGCGTGACCTGGAGAAGGCAGAGACCTTCCGCTATCTGCAGTCGGTCATCAGCCAGCATGAGCGGGAGAAGCACGATGCTGCCACCCTCGACTCACTGTGCCGCATGCCCCAGATAGCACCGCCTGACACCATGCACGGATTCACTGGCGTGCAGTTCGTAGGCAAGCGTCCCTCGCAGTTCCCCAACACTCTCACGATGCGCCGACAGAACAGCGTGGCGCGTGCCATCGGGCATCTGCAGAAACATGTACAGGAAGCCTATGTGTATGAACGCGAGGTACTCGACGAGGTCATCTATGCTGTGATGTACCAGGCAAGCGACTTGAGGTTCCAGGACAGGCTCAATCCGGCGGTATTGGACAACTGCCTGCGTATGGCTCTGGAGCGTAATGGCATCAACATCCCATTCCATTATATCGTATATACATCCGACGGTCGTGAGGTGTTCCGCTGCTCTGACTTCGACCCCGAAGGGCAGGCTGTGAGCTATACACAGACGCTCTTCCGCAGCGACCCTACAGGCCAGATGGGTGTGGTGACCGTGCATTTCCCCGACCAGGCACGCTACATCCTGGGAGTGGCCCGCTACGTGGCACCTGCCATGCTCTTCACTGTCATCCTCTTTGTGACGTTCCTCGTGACCGTCTATCTGGTGGTGCGGCAGAAGAAGGTGAGCGAGATGAAGAACGACTTTGTGCACAACATGACGCATGAGTTCAAGACGCCCCTCTCCACCATATCCATTGCAGCGCAGATGCTGATGGACAAGCAGGTGCCCAAGAGCGAGGCTACCTATGACCGCCTGGGCGGTGTGATCAACAACGAGACCAAGCGCTTGCGCCTGCAAGTGGAGAAGGTGCTGCAGATGAGCCTCTTCGACAGGAACAATATAGCCCTCAAGCTGCAGGAGTTGGATGCCAACGACCAGATAGCCACTATCGTGAAGACCTACTCGCTTCAGGTTGCCAGCAGCGGAGGAACGCTTGACACGCGCTTCGACGCCTTCAATCCCTTTGTCAACGTAGATGAGATGCACTTCACCAATATCATATACAACCTGCTGGACAATGCTGTGAAGTACAGGCGCGAGGATGTTCCCATCCACCTCGAGGTGGCCACCTGGAACCATGGCGACAACCTGTGCATCAGCATCCAGGACAATGGTATCGGTATCCAGAAGGACAACCTGAGGCACATCTTCGACAAGTTCTACCGTGTGCACACGGGTGACCAGCACAACGTGAAGGGCTTCGGACTGGGACTGGCCTATGTGAAGAAGATGGTGGAGCTGCATCACGGCACCATCAAGGTGACCAGCGAGCTGGGAGTGGGCACGAAGTTCACCATCACGCTGCAAGCAGTACAAGACTAATCATTAAAACGAAAGAATATGGAAAACAAGTTGCACATCTTACTGTGTGAGGATGAGGAAAGCCTCGGAATGCTGGTGCGCGAATATCTGCAGGCGAAGGGTTACGATGCAGAGCTGTATCTCGACGGCGAGGCAGGCTACAAGGCGTTTGTCAAGGGCGAGTATGACATGTGTCTGCTCGACGTGATGATGCCCAAGATGGACGGCTTCACGCTGGCACGCGAACTGAGGATGATCAACTCGGAGGTGCCCATCATGTTCCTCACAGCCAAGAACCTGAAGGACGACATCCTGGAGGGATTCAAGTTGGGAGCGGATGACTATCTCACCAAACCCTTCTCCATGGACGAACTGGTGTATCGCATGGAGGCCATCCTGCGCCGTGTGAAGGCACGCAACAAGCAGATGGCTGTGCGCTACCAGCTGGGCCGCTTCGTGTTTGATACGCAGAGGCAGCTGCTCACCATCGGCGACAAGTCAACCAAGTTGACCACCAAGGAGAGCGAACTCCTCACGATGCTCTGCACACATATGAACGATGTGCTGGAGCGCGATCTGGCCTTGAAGACCATCTGGATAGACGACAACTACTTCAACGCACGCAGCATGGACGTGTATATCACCAAGCTGCGCAAGCATCTGAAGGACGATCCCAACGTGGAGATCAACAACGTGCACGGCAAGGGCTACCGCCTGGTGGTTCCCTACAACTGATGTTCGTCTCTCCATCCATTCTCATGGCAGAAGGTGGCTCGCATGCTGCCTCCTGCCATGAGCCGTTTTAGGGGGCAATGCCGCAGCACCTTGTGCGAGCGGAAGAAACCTGCTGTTCGGGGAAAGTTATATCCGTCTGATAATCAATGAAAGCCAGTACCGCACGCGTGCCGCCTCTGTGATACTGCAGTTTATCATTGCTGGTACTGCAGTTTCGCCAGCGTGGTACGGCAGTGTCAGCTGGCTGAAACCGCCAGGTATCCCTGCTTGCTTTTCCCACGCAAGCGCCTTCCTCTTTCTTCCCTCCCTTCTCATCTGCTCGGCTGAGGCGCTTGCCTATGACAAGGACAGCTGTACGGAGTGTGGAGAGAGCGGTCACCGGGGATGTGCTCTGGCGGCTTGTAGGGCTGCCCCGCAGGCGACTCTCGTATGTTGGTTGTCCTCAACCTGATGCTCTCTGTCGGCTGACAAGCCTGTCCCTCAGGCTTGAAACCTAAGATGTAGAATGCCAGTGACGGCAGACGGGAAGCGAACGGTGAACAGGAAACCCCTCATCATGCTCCTGTCTGCCCTCGTTGCTGTGGTGGGGCAGAGGCGAGTGGGGGAATGGTTGTGGGTAAGTGGTTTGTTGATTGTCGCCCTGTCGTGGGCGGTGGACAAGGGTGGCTCTGCCCACAGAATGCACATCGGGCTTCCTCCTCTGGCAGTTGCCATGTGGGGGAAGCCCGATGTGTTTGTCGTTTCAGAGGTATGCCTGCCCGCCCTACAGTATGCTGTAGATGGATTTGGCTATCAGTTCCATGCCCTTGTCGTTGGGGTGGGTGAGGATGAACTGTCCTTTGATGGTGTAGGGTTTGCCGTTTACGTCATACAGGGTGTCGCCCTCCTTGGGGCTGCATTCCTCCCTGTAGAGGTTCCATATCCAGTCGATGGGCACGTATCTCAAGCCGTACTTGTGTGCGTTGCGCACGATGGCCAGCTCCTTCTGCACGTGTGGCCAGTACTCGCCGGTCAGTACAATCTTTCCGGTGAAGCCTTTGCAGTAGTCGATGAGTGCCGCAAGGTTCTTCTCGAAGTTTGCCACCCCATCGGGCTGAACGTTCTCGCCAATGCGTATGACGATGATGTCCTTTCCCTGGCACTTGTCTCTGAGCAGGGAGTCGAGGCTGAGCGAGGGATTACGCTCCCAGTCGGCTATGTTCACGGGGGTGACTGTGGTCTTGCGGTTGTGCTGTCTCATCAGCTTCTCCAGCACGTGACAATAGTCCAGTTCGGGCTTTGAGGCAGCCATTCCTTGGCTGGAGTACCAGTTTACGGCATTCGATGGCAGGTGCAGCGTGATAGAGTTGCCTATGCAGAGCACCTTGTGTGGGCGCGAGTCCAATTGGCAAGTCTGCTGCTTGGCAATCATCTCCGACAGGATGGCGTTGCGCATGATGTTGTCGTCCTGCCCGTCAGGCCTGCAGTTTGCTCTGGCTGTGCTTTGGGTGGCAGAGACGGCAAGCATAGCAGCGGCAATGCCGAGCATGATGCGCCTTGCCGCTCCTCTTTTGTGACTTTGTGTCATTGTTGTGTGTTTTGTGCGTACTGCCTGTTTGGGCTTGTGCGCGTTGTCGGTGGAATGGAGTGTGTTTGTTGTGGTTTGCTCAGAAGCAGACTCCTGCCGTGATGCCGCATTCGTGAATCTGCGGACGCTTGCTCTTGTCGGGGAAGTCGCGTCCGTAGCTCACGCCGATGAAGTATCTCTCCAGCTGCAGACGCAGTCCCACCTGCCAACCCAGTTGGCATCTTTCCCAGTCGGAACCGGTCTGGTTGTCGCGCCCATCCTTGAAGATGTTGCCTTTCTCGCCTCCTGCCTTCTCCTTTCCCACGGCTATGACACGGAAGTGAACGCCGGCCTGTGGGGCAAGCGCTATGTTGCGTGTGCGTGAGAGGTAGAGTTTGTAGGTTATGTTGACGGGTACGCGGAAACTCAGCAGCGCGTATTTGGCGTTGCCGTGCGCTTCATCGCCGCTTGAGAAAGAACATTTCATCTCGGCTCCTGCCTCCACAAAGAGCGGGATGCTGTCGGCCACCTGGATGCTTCTGGCCCATCCTATGGCCGCTTCATGGAAGTCGAGTGGGGGCGTGTGGCCTGGGAAAGTGTATTGCGAGGGCGAATAGCGCACGTAGAGCAGGTTCTTCCACTCCTTGTGCTGAGGCTTCTGTGTGCTGTCGGCCTCTTCCTTGTCAAACAGCTGCCAGTCTCCCACCGCATTGTCCTCGCCCGCATACTGGGCATGTGCACTCTGCATGGAGAGCGCCACGCAAGCCGCTCCGACCAGCAGTCGGAGGGCTGAGGTTACATTGCGGAAGCGCATGCCGGTTGTCTTTGAGCGCTTATGAAGGGCGCTTGGTAACGATGATGTGGCCCACGATGCCAGCCACAATCAGTACGAGAGCCAGCACCTGCACTCCGTTGTAATCTACCAGAGTGCGTGTGAAATAACTGATAACCAAGATGAGCGCGCCCAATACGATGGCGGCTATACCGATATAATTCTTCATTTCTATAAAGATGTTTTAATGTTTGCTTCGTAATTCTCACGCAAAATAACGCATTTTTCCTGAGACTTGAAAGCGTTTGCCTGAAAAATGTGGCCTATCTGCGTCCAGCGGGTCGGCTTTGCCCGTATTGGGGTGCATGAGTGTGCCCGAATGCCTGCATGCCGCTTAGCTCTGGCTCTATACATTATATATATACGCGCGAGCGCAAATGCCCGGTGGGCCGGAGCGCAGATTGACGTCCTGCACAGCGAAATGAGGAGCCCCGGGAAAGAAACTTCACGGAAATGTTTGATATTCCGCAATAAAGCAGTAACTTTGCACCGCATTTGTGCAAAATATAATTCATTTAATCAATTAACGTATTATGAATCAATACGAAACCGTTTTCATTTTAACTCCCGTTTTGTCTGATGAACAGATGAAGGAAGCGGTCAGCAAGTTCAAAGGCGTTCTCACAAAGGCTGGTGCCGAGATCATCAGCGAGGAGAACTGGGGCCTGAAGAAGTTGGCTTACCCCATTCAGAAGAAGAGCACTGGCTTCTTCGAGCTGATTGAGTTCAAAGCTGCTCCCGAGACAATCAAGACTCTGGAGGTTGCTTACCGCCGTGACGAGAAGGTGCTCCGCTATCTGACTGTAAAGATGGAGAAGTACGCAGCTGAGTATGCTGAGAAGAGAAGAAACAACAAATCAAGTAAGGAGGCTTAAGGACATGGCACAGCAATCAGAAATTCGCTATTTGACAGCGCCCGCCATTGACGTCAAGAAGAAGAAGTATTGCCGTTTCAAGAAGAGCGGAATCAAGTATATCGACTATAAGGACCCTGAGTTCCTGAAGAAGTTCCTCAATGAGCAGGGCAAGATTCTGCCCCGTCGCATCACAGGTACATCGCTCAAGTACCAGCGTCGTGTGGCTCAGGCAGTGAAGCGTGCACGCCATCTGGCTCTGCTTCCCTTCGTAACTGACTTGATGAAGTAATATCTGGAGGACAAGACATGGAAATTATACTGAAAGAAGACGTCATTGGCTTGGGTTACAAGAATGACATTGTGAACGTGAAGTCTGGCTACGGACGTAACTATCTTATCCCTTACGGCAAGGGTGTTATCGCCAGCGACAGCGCCAAGAAGCAGCTTGCTGAGGACCTGAAGCAGAAGGCTGTGAAGCTGGCTAAGGTGAAGGCTGAGGCTGAGGCTCTGGCTCAGAAGCTGGGTGCACTGCACTTGACCATCACTACCAAGGTGAGTGCTACTGGCATCATCTACGGCAGCGTGAACAACCTGCAGATTGCTGAGGAGCTGCAGAAGCTGGGCTTCGAGATCAACCGCAAGACTATCATCGTGAAGGATGTGAAGACTGTGGGTGAGTACGTGGCTGTAGTGAAGCTCCACAAGGAGGTTTCAGCTGAGGTTCCCTTCACCGTTCTGGCTGAGGGTGAGACTGCTGCTCCTGCTGCAGAAGAGGCTACAGAGGCTCCCGCCGAGGCTGCTGCTGAGACTCCCGCAGAGGCTTAATAGACCAAGACCAAACAGGTTTTATCATAAGAGAAGCCTGCAAGCGCACATACGCTTGCAGGCTTTCCTTTTCTTCGGGCGACGGTTTCTTTGGCATTTTATTGTGTCGCTTTGTAAAAATCATTATCTTTGCTGCTGGCATTCGGTCGTTTGAGGCCGACGTGGAAGTGCCTTAGCTGCTGGCATTCGGTCGTTTGAGGCCGACGTGGGAAGCGCCTTTGCTGCTGGCATTCGGTCGTTTGAGGCCAGTGTGGGAGCATCTTTGCAGCTGGCATTTGGTCGTTTGAGGCCGGTATGGAAGCGCCTTTGCTGCTGGTATTCGGTCGTTTGAGGCCAGCGTGGAAGCGTCTTTGCTGCTTCTGTTCGTCAGTTTGTGGCTGGTGTGAGAGTCTGTAATTTACCTCTACGGAGGTGCGTGGACTTGGCCAGGCGCGGCAGAGCGGAGTGCGTGCCGATAGTTTGACAATCAAAACGAAATGATATGGATTTTGTAAAAACCCTTACTTTTCCCGAGGCCATACAGTTGGCCGTAAGCCGTTTCTTCGAGTTCGAGGGCCGTTCCAGGCGCTCTGAGTACTGGTGGGTGATACTGGCTCTGCTGGTTTTGTCCGCCGTTATACTCATTGGTGTATTTGTATTCGACCTGATAGTTGCTCCATTGACATTCCGCCGCCTGCATGATACCGGACGTAGCGGATGGTGGTATGGAGCCTATCTCATCCTTAAGTACCTTGCCTTTGTAGGCTTTTTCATCTATATGGGTTTCGGACTTTTGGCCTTTGATAACTTGTTTGGGATGGTTATGTCAGTGCTTTCTGCCGGCCTCGGTTGGATGTTGCTCATTGTCCTCTATCGCCTTGTTCTGCTTGTTTTCCTGTGCCAGGACAGTTGTCCCGGCGAGAACAAGTACGGCCCCTCGCCCAAATACGTGCAGGAGCAGGAGTGATGAAGCGGGGCGGATAGCCTTCTCGTAAACATATTATAATAGGAAGGGACGGTGCAGTTGGCATCGTCCCTTTCTTGTTGGATTGCGATAAGGCACAAAAAAAGGGCCGCATCCTAGATGCAGTCCTCTTATGTACCTTACAGGGTAGTTCCTGATTATTCAGCAACCACAGTGTCAGCAACAGCGCTGTCAGCAGCTGCAGTGTCAGCAGCTACAGTGTCAGCAGCTACAGTGTCGGTAGCAACGCTATCAGAGTCAGCGCAGCAAGTCTGCTCAGTCTTGTTGCCACAAGATGCGAAAGACACAGCTACGATGGCTGCGAACACAAATGCGAACTTTTTCATTTCTCTTTGCTTTTAAATTTGTAAAACAATCAATTGCCTTTCTAAAACGCTGCAAAGGTACGTACTTTTTCATTACGCCGTACTCACAAAACGCTTCTTTTTTTTATGAAAAGTGCAAACTTTTTTATAAGTCTCTGATTGATAGGCTGAAGCAGCGCGCTTTTCGGATGCACAAGCCTTGTGTCTTTGCGCATTTTGCACTATCTTTGCAGCATGTATAACTTCTCAGGCAAGAAAGCCGCCTACTTTACCCTGGGGTGCAAACTCAATTTCGCCGAGACGAGCACCGTGGGTCGCCAGCTCAAGGAGGCTGGTGTGACAACCGCCGCAGAAGGCGAGGCGGCAGATATATGTATAGTGAACACGTGCAGCGTGACGGAAGTGGCCGATGCCAAATGCCGTCAGGCCATCAGCCGCATGGTACGTCGGCATCCCGGTGCACTGGTGATCGTGACGGGATGCTACGCGCAGTTGAAGCCCGAGCAGGTGGCTGCCCTCGATGGGGTAGATATGGTGCTCGGAGCCGAGCAAAAGGGTGAAATCCTGCGTCATATAGCGGAACGGATAGACATGATGCCCGAAGAACGGGCGCTGCTGGCACATGGACATGAGACCGTACGCACGGCAGACATCCGCACCTTCGTGCCCAGCTGCTCGTGTGGAGACCGCACCCGCTACTTCCTCAAGGTGCAGGACGGGTGCAACTATTATTGTACCTATTGTACCATACCCATGGCGCGTGGGCGCAGCCGCAACGGCAGCATCGCCTCGATGGTGGAGCAGGCCAGGCTGGCAGCCGCACAGGGTGGGCGCGAGATAGTGATTACGGGTGTCAACATAGGCGACTTCGGCCGCTCTACGGGCGAGTCGTTTATCGACCTCATACGCGCTCTCGACCAGGTGGAAGGCATCTCCCGCTACCGCATCAGCAGCATCGAACCCAATCTGCTCACCGATGAGGTCATCGACTTCTGCGCCCAGAGCCGGGCTTTCATGCCGCATTTCCACATCCCCCTGCAGAGTGGGAGCGACGAGGTGCTCCGCCTCATGCATCGTCATTACGATACGCGGCTCTTTGCCGACAAGGTTGCCCATGTGCGCCAGGCTATGCCCGATGCTTTCATCGGTGTGGATGTGATAGTGGGTACGCGCGGTGAGACCGATGAACTGTTTGCCCAGGCATTGCAGTTCATGGAAGAGATAGATGTGAGCCAGTACCATGTGTTCAGCTACAGCGAGCGCCCCGGCACGCGGGCATTGCAGATACCCCATGTGGTGTCACCCGAGCAGAAGCACGAGCGCAGCCAGCAGGTGCTGGCACTGAGCGAGCGCAAGTGGCGCCAGTTCTACGACCGCTTCCGCCACACCACCCGTCCTGTGCTGCTCGAGCACAGTCGTCACGAGGGACTGATGCACGGATTTACAGACAATTACATACGCGTGTCGGTAAGCGCGAAGGATATGGACAACCAGATAGCCAGCGTGCAGCTGGGCGACTGGGACGCTGACGGAAACGCACTTCAGGGAACTCTCTTATGAAGACAAGCATAGTCATTCTCAACTGGAACGGTGCCGGCATGATGCGCCGATTCCTGCCATCCGTGCTCGAATATTCCGCTGGAGCCGAGGTGGTAGTGGCCGACAATGGCAGCACCGATGAGTCGCTGCAGATGTTGGAGCATGATTTCCCGCGCGTACATATTATAAAGATGGAGCGCAACTACGGCTTTGCCGAGGGCTACAACCAGGCTTTGCGGCAGGTGCAGGCCGATGTGTATGTACTGCTCAACAGCGATGTAAGGGTCACTTCGGGCTGGCTTGACCCTCTGATAGGCTGCTTGGAGAAGCATCCCGAGGTGGCTGCCCTGCAACCCAAGATACGCTGCGAGTGGGCGCCCACCCAGTTTGAGTATGCCGGTGCAGCAGGTGGCTTCATCGACTCGCTGGGCTATCCCTATTGCCGTGGCCGCCTGATGGGTGCGGTGGAGACCGACAACGGGCAGTACGATGAACCTATCCCCATCTTCTGGGCCACGGGAGCAGCCCTGGTCATCCGCAGTGCCGACTATTGGGAAGCAGGCGGACTGGACGGCCGCTTCTTTGCGCATCAGGAGGAGATAGACCTTTGCTGGCGCTTGCGAAGCCGTGGGCGCGGCATCCTGTGTGTGCCTCAGAGTGTGGTGTATCACCTTGGAGGCGGCACGTTGCCGCAAGGCAGTCCGCGCAAGACGTTCCTCAATTTCCGCAACAATCTGCTCCTGCTCTACAAGAACCTGCCCGAGCGCCGCCTCCAGGCGGTCATGCGCCTGCGCTTCTGGCTCGATGCTCTGGCCTCGCTGCAGATGTTGGCCACGGGCCAATGGCGCAGCGCGGCAGCAGTATGGCAGGCGCGCAGGGAGTTTTGCCGTATCAAGAAAGACTTCGAAGCCTCGCGCCGGGAGAATCTCACCCTTACGGTTCTCGACCCCATACCCGAACAGGGAGCCTTCAGTCTGCTCTGGCAGTATTACGTCTTGCGGCATCGCACGTTCGACCGCCTGCCTTGAACATACAGCCCAGTGCGGTGCATCTGCCATCGCAGCGCACTGCGTCGGGCATCACAGCGCGCTGCATTGCCCGATGCAGCGCGCTGCGTTTTATGCCGGTCGCTTCTGCCGTACCCGATGCGCTTTCCTCCACGGGGCAGTTTGCTCTGCCTGTCCATTCGCGTGAAAGGGCTGCGGGCCGTCTGGTCAGGTGGTGGAGCCGGATGGACATTTGCCTGGGCAGGGTTATGTGCTGTGGTGCAGCAGGTTCTGCACCTGCTTGAACTTTCCCTGGGCAGATGCTTGCGGCACCTGGCTGGCTGTCTGCATCGGCCTGCCATTCTGCCTCCTGTTTCCCGCCCGGAAGGCTGTGAGGGAGGAGATTTCTGTCCGAAAATCCATGCCGAGCACGCCTTGAAGGCTCATTTGCCAAGAAAAGAGGGGCGGGGAAGCGGCTTTTCCCTTTTTTTTACGTACATTTGTCTCTCGTATGAAGAAAGTATAAAACGATGAGATACTCCTTTGTGATACCCGTGTATAACCGTCCCGACGAGACGGACGAGCTGCTGGAGAGCCTGGCGCAACAGACTCTGCGTGACTTTGAGGTGCTTGTGGTGGAGGATGGTTCGCAGATAACCTGCCAGCAGGTGGTGCAGAAGCATGCCGCCCAGATGCCCATCAAGTACTTCTGCAAGCCCAACAGCGGACCGGGACAGACGCGCAACTATGGTGCCGAACGCTCACAGGGCGAGTACCTTATCTTCCTGGACAGCGACTGCGTGCTGCCTCCCGGCTATCTGGAGGCGGTAGAGAAGGAGCTCTCAGCGTCGCCCTGCGATGCTTTCGGCGGGCCAGACCGCTCGCATCCCTCCTTCACGCCGGTGCAGAAAGCCATCAGCTACAGCATGACCAGCTTCTTCACCACAGGCGGCATACGCGGCGGCAAGAAGAAGTTGGACAAGTTCTATCCCCGCTCCTTCAATATGGGCATCAGCGCGAGCCTCTATCGCAAGCTCGGCGGATTCAGCAAGATGCGCTTTGGCGAGGATATAGACCTGAGCATACGCATCTTTCAGAGCGGCGCCCGATGCCGCCTCTTCCCCCAGGCATGGGTGTGGCACAAGCGCCGCACCGACCTTAGGAAGTTCTTCCGACAGGTACACAACAGCGGCATTGCCCGCATCAATCTGTACAAGAAGTACCCCTCCAGCCTCAAACTGGTGCACCTGCTGCCCGCACTCTTCACGCTGGGCATGGGCTTCCTGCTGCTCATGATGGTGGTGGGATTGCCGTTGGGCCTGCTCTCGCATAGCGCCCGATGGGGTATGATAGGGTGGGAGATGTTCTTCCTCTCCCTGCTCTTCCCCGTACTCTATTCGCTTCTCATCTGTGCCGACAGCACGGGCGAGAACCACAGCCTGCGTGTAGGCATGCTCAGCGTGATGGCCAGCTTCGTGCAGCTCATCGGCTATGGAACCGGTTTCCTGCGTGCCTGGTGGCTCAGATGTGTGTGGGGGAGAAACGAGGAAATGCAGGCGTTCCGCGAGACGTTCTACAAATGACGGATCGCGGCAGAGCATTGCTATGCGCCAGTCATCGCCAATCCACTAATCTATCAGCATCATCCTATGACCGAGAAACTCAGCATCAACCAGCAGCCCATTGAGGACCGTCCCCGTGAGAAGCTCATGGCTCACGGTGCCGAATCGCTCTCCAAGGCCGAACTGCTGGCTATTCTGATAGGCAGCGGAAACAGCCGCGAGACGGCAGTTGAGCTCATGCAGAGGGTGCTGAACGACTGTCACGAGAGCCTGACAGAGTTGAGCCGGATGTCGCTTGACAGCCTGCAGAACTACAAGGGGGTGGGTCCGGCCAAGGCCGTGACGGTGCTGGCAGCCTGTGAATTAGGCAGGCGCCGGTCGATGAAGCGCGCTTCGCAGCTGCGCATGGACAATGCCAAGGCCATTGCCGACTACTTCCGTCCGATGCTTCAGGACAAAGCACACGAGGAGTGTCACCTGATGCTCTTGCGCAACAACCTCACTTTCATGAGCACGGTGCGCGTCAGCGAGGGCGGACTGACCGCCTCGGTAGTGGATATCAGGCAGGTGCTGCGTGAGGCCATCATGCGTCAGTGCACCGCCATGGTGTTCTGCCACAACCATCCCAGCGGAACGCTCACGCCCAGCAAGCAGGACCAGGACCTCACGCACCGCCTTGTACAGGCCTGCCGGGCGGTTGACATCAAGCTCCTCGACCACATCATCGTCTCCACGCAGGGCTATTACAGTTTCCTGGAAGCAGGCACCCTGGGCTGACACTACATTATTATATATATAAGGAATAAGCATAACCGATATGGGACAGACAGATATACAGGAGAAGGTGGTGGAGTTGCTCCGCACCGTTTACGACCCCGAGATACCCGTCAACATCTATGACCTGGGGCTCATATACCGCATCGAACTGGTGGATGAGGGCAAGACACTGCAGGTGGATATGACCCTCACAGCCCCCAACTGCCCTGCGGCCGACTTCATCGTAGAGGATGTGCACAGCAAGCTGGCGGCTATCCCCGGACTGGACAAGGTGGAGGTCAACCTCGTGTTTGAGCCTGAGTGGGACAAGGGTATGATGAGCGAGGAGGCTCGCTTGGAACTGGGACTCATGTAGCAATACGCATATGAAGAACATCTATTTCATCAGTGATGCCCATCTGGGCTGTCGCGCTCTGCAGCACGGCAGGCAGCAGGAACGCCGCCTGGTGCGTTTCCTTGACGACATAAAGGACAAGGCGGGTGCCATATATATGCTGGGCGACATGTTTGACTTCTGGTTCGAGTACCCCACAGTGGTCCCCCGAGGCTTCACACGCTTCTTGGGAAAGGTGAGCGAACTCACTGACAATGGGGTGGAGGTGCACTTCTTCACGGGCAACCACGACATTTGGTGCACCGATTATCTGCAGAACGAGTGCGGAGTCATCCTGCATCGGGAGCCTGTGACACTCGAACTGGCCGACAAGATATTCTACCTCGCCCACGGTGACGGCCTGGGAGATCCCGACTGGAAGTTCCGTTTCCTGCGCTCTTTCTTCCATAACAAGGTTTGCCAGTGGCTGTTCCGATGGCTCCATCCTACCATTGGGGTGAACTTCGGACTGGAGTGGGCACGCCGCAGCAGGCTCAAGCACGAACCGTGTCTGCAGGATGGCACGCCTGTGGATACCTACCAGGGTGAGGACCGCGAGTTCCTTGTGCGCTTTGCCAAGGACTATCTCAAGCAGCATCCCAATGTCAACTACTTCCTCTTCGGGCACCGTCACATCGAGCTCGATCTGCTCCTCACGCGCCAGTGCCGCCTGCTCATCATGGGCGACTGGATTACTCAGTGCACCTATGCAGTGTATGACGGCGAGCAACTCTATATGGAGAATTATGTCGAGGGCGACACTGTGGTGCGTTAGACATCGGCCTGCGGGAGCCTGATGGGGCTCCTCTGTCCTTGAAAACAACCAGTCAGGAATGAAACAACAAACTATATCACAATACGGCATGAAGAAGAGACAACTGTTGGCAGCCGGCCTCCTTGGTGGAGCACTCTGCCTTTGTTGCATGCTGGCAGCCTGCCAGCCTGGCCATGACTCCAGCACGAAGGAGGAACCGGTGCTGGCTGATGACCCCATGGCAACGCATATCTATACCCTGAAGAACGGACTCAAGGTGTATCTGACAGTGAACCACGACGAACCGCGCATACAGACTTATGTGGCGGTGCGGACCGGTTCGCGCAACGATCCGGCCGAGAGCACCGGCCTGGCACACTACCTGGAGCACCTCATGTTCAAGGGTACCACGCGCTTCGGAACGCTCGACTATGCCCGGGAGAAGCCGCTGCTCGACAGCATCGAGGCGCAGTATGAGGTGTATGGCAGCACTACCGACGAGGACCGGCGCCGCGCCATCTATGCCCGCATAGACAGCTTCAGCCACGAAGCCAGCAAGTTTGCCATTGCCAACGAATACGACAAGATGATGGCAGGAATAGGCTCCACAGGCTCCAATGCCTATACGAGTACCGATGTCACCTGCTATCAGGAGAACATCCCATGCCATGCCCTGGAGCCTTGGGCCAAGGTGCAGGCAGAGCGTTTCCGCAATATGGTCATCCGAGGATTCCACACCGAGCTCGAGGCCGTCTATGAGGAATACAACATGCACCTCACCAACGACTTCGACAAGATGAACAATGCGCTCTACCGCATCCTCTTCCCCCATCACCCCTATGGCACTCAGACGACCATCGGAACGCAGGAGCATCTCAAGAACCCCTCGCTCCGCAATGTCATGCAGTACTATCACGAGTGGTATGTACCCAATAATGTGGCCATCTGCATGAGCGGTGACCTCGACCCTGACGAGACGGTGCGCATCATTGAGCAGTACTTTGGCTCATGGCAGGCATCCGACAGTCTGCCCCAGCGCACCTTCCCCCGTGAGGAGCCGCTCCAGGCTCCTGTGAGCGTAGATGTGGTGGGCCAGGAGACTCCCATGGTGGCTCTCGGCTGGAGGCTGCCCGCCAAGGCCGACCCCCAATACCTGGTGATGGAGGTGGCCAACAGCATCCTCGCCAATGGCAAGTGCGGTCTCTTTGACCAGAATCTCAATAGCGCACAGCAAGTCATGACGTGTGAGACCTTTGTAGATGGCATGACCGACCAGAGTGCATTCTGGGCCATCGGCTGTCCCAAGGAGGGTCAGACACTGGAGGAGGTGCGTGACCTGATGCTTGCACAGGTGCGCCGGCTCACCAGCGGCCAGTGGGACGAGTCGTTGCTTAAGGCTATCCTCAACAACATGAAGCGCGAGCAACTGCAGGCCATGCAGAGCAACGAGCAGCGTGCAGAGCGCTTTGTGGACGCTTTCGTAGCGGGACAGCCGTGGTCGGATGCCGTAGGCGAGCTGCAGCGACTGGACACCCTGAGCAAGAAGACCGTGACCGACTGCGCCCGCCGCTACCTTACCGAGGGCTACGGATGCGTCTTCAAGAGGCAGGGTATCGACGCTTCGGCCAAGAAGATAGACAAGCCCCATATCTCTCCCATCGAGACTAACCGCGACAAGACAAGCGCCTTTGTGGATTCGGTGCTCGCGATGCCTGTGGCCGAGGTGGAGCCTGTGTTTGTCGATTTCAGCCGTGAAGTGCAGAAGGGCACGCTCATGGGCGGCAACGAGCTGCTGGCTCATCGTGATGTGGACAGCCGCCTGTTCCACCTCAGCTTCGTCATCGAGCGAGGTACCAAAGAAGACCCCGCGCTGGATGTTGCCGAGCAGTATCTGCCCTACCTGGGCACTGACTCTATGGATGCCAGCCAGCTCCAGTCGCGCCTCTATGCCCTTGCCTGCGATGCCACACTCAGCACCGAGGCAGGCCGCACCCGGCTTACCCTCTCGGGTCTGGCCGAGAACATGGAGGAGGCACTGCGCCTCACCGAGCGCTGGATAGCCACTGCCCGGCCCGACACAGCCATCTATGCACAGGTGGTCAACGATATCCTCAAGCTGCGTGCAGACAACAAGACGAACCAGAAAGCCTGCTTCAATGCCCTCACCCAATATGGTATCTATGGTCCCCACAACGCCATCACCGATGCCATGGATGCTGCCCGGATGAGGCAGCTCGGCGCGGCAGGCGTGCTCCAGCACCTGCGTTCCCTCAGCGGTGTAGCCCAGCATGTGCTCTACTACGGACCCCTTGAGTCCACCCAGGTGAGCCGTCTGGTCAACGAGGTGCACCCCATGTCGGAGCATCCCGAAGCCGCCCACGACGGGCAGTTCTACACGCCTCTCCATGTGGATGAGAGCCGGGTCATCATAGCTCCCTTCCAGGCCAAGAACACCTACATGATGGGCTACTCAAGCCGTGGCGAGCAGTTCAGTCTGGCCCTGAAGCCCTATGTGGGAGTCTTCAATGAGTACTTCGGCGGGGGGATGAACAGCATTGTCTTCCAGGAGTTGCGCGAGTCACGTGGTCTGGCCTACAATGCCAGCGCCCTCTTCTCGCAGGCTTCCCGCCCCTCTGACAGGGAGTGGTTCTTCACCCGCATCATCACTCAGAACGACAAGTTGAGGGACTGCCTCAAAGTCTTCGACGAGATAGTGGAGCAGATGCCGCAGAGCGAGAGCGCCTTCTCACTGGCCCGCGAGGCTGTGATCAAGCGCCTGGCCACACAGCGCATACTGCGTGAGCAGATTCTCGACTACTACCTGCGCTGCCGTGACCAGGGCCTTGACGATGACCCTGACAAGGCGGTGTATGAGAAGGTCAAGACCATGACCATGGCCGACCTGCTGTCGTTCCACGAGCGGGAGATAGCCAAGCGCAAGTACCACCTGCTGCTCTTGGGCGAAGAGGCCGACTGGGATATGTCGAGCCTGCAGCAGCGTGGAGCCATACAGCGTGTGACGCTGAAGGATATCTTCGGCTATTGATGCACGGGGGATGAAGCATACCAGAGGTTTCCACCTGGCACTGTGAGTGCCGGGCGGGAACCTTTTTCGCATAACAATACAACACTACGATATGAATACCCTAAGAAAGATGAATCTGCTCCTCACGGCTCTTCTCGTGAGCATGGGAGCGCATGCACAGACGTCGCCTGGTGCGACGGAACCTGCCGAGTACCACGTGCAGGGACTTCAGACATTCAGCCCCGAGCACCCACACACCCTGTGGTACCGGCAGCCGGCAGCCTATCAGTGGGCAGGAAACGCCTGGATGGAGTACGCCCTCCCCATCGGTAACGGACAGCTGGGAGCCTGCCTGATGGGAGGAGTCAAGCAGGATGAAATCCAGTTCAACGAGAAGACCCTGTGGGAGGGAACGCCCAACGACATGGCTGGCACCTTCGACTATGGTTCCTACAAGAACTTCGGCTCTGTCCTGGTGACCGACCTCTCGGCCCAGTTCGGCTTCAATGAAGCCCGCCAGGTGCACGATTACGTGCGCTGCCTGGACTTGCAGACGGGCATCGGCGGCGTGGATTACAGTTCCACCGACGACCTTACCCATTATGAACGTCGCTACTTCGCCTCCTTCCCCGACAGGGTGGTGGCCGTGCGTTACCGCGCCACAGGCCGGCGCCAACTCGATCTGCTGGTGTCGGTAAAGCCCGGCGATGACCTGAACGCCACTCCCGTATCCTACTCCGGCGCCTATGCCACGTTTGGCGGAAAGCTCAAGACCGTGAGCCACGCCGCATGCCTGAGGGTGGTGCCTGCAGGTGCGGATGCCCGCATGGAGAGCACACCGGACGGCATCCGCGTGTCGGGAACCCGTGAGGTGCTGCTTGTGCTGGCGGGCGGAACCGACTTCGATGCCGCTGCCCCCACGCTCACATCGGGCACCGAGGGCCTCTCCGGACGCATCCGCAAGCAGGTGGATAAGGCCGCCTCACGCGGGTGGACGGCTCTGCTCGAGCGCCACACCGAGGACTTCACGGCACTGAGCGGACGAGTGGATTTCCAGTTGCAGGGAGCCGCTTCGGCCCTTCCCACCGACCGCCTGATAGAGTGCTACAATGATGCCGGCAGGTGTGCCACAGGCCGCGAACCCGATGCCCTCTTCCTCGAACAGCTCTACTTCGCCTATGGACGCTATCTCATGATCGGCTGCAGCCGCGGTGTGGATATCCCCAGCAACCTGCAGGGCATATGGAACAACCGCAGTCAGGCGGCCTGGAACTCCGATATCCATTCCAACATCAACGTGCAGATGAACTATTGGCCAGCCGAGCCCACCAACCTGAGCGAGCTGCATCTGCCCTTTGTCAACTACGTCATCAATATGGCCGGACGCGACAACTGGAAGCGTGCCGCCACACAGTTTGGAGGCGTGAAGCACGGCTGGACCTGCTTCACAGAGAACAACATCTTCGGCGGCATGAGTCTGTGGGGCAACAACTACTTCGTGGCCAATGCCTGGTATTGCAGCCATCTGTGGCAGCACTACCGCTTCACCCTCGATGAGAAGTTCCTTCTGCGTGCCTTCCCCACGCTGTGGAGCTGTGCGCAGTTCTGGATGGAGAGGATGATAGAGGACCGTGGATGCCCCTCCCTCGGCATACTGCCCGACGGCAGCTATGTGGCTCCCGACGAGTACAGTGCCGAGCAGAACGCCCACCCCAAGGAGGATGGCACCGCCCATGCACAGCAGCTCATCTATGCCCTGCTGCGCAGTGTGCGGCAGAGCGTGGATATCCTGGGTGCCAAGCGCGTGGGGCTGGCCCAGGCCGATGTGGAGCAGCTCGACCGCTTCCTGACCCGTGTGGACCGCGGTCTGCACGCCGAAATCTATACTGCCAATACCCGTGCCAACGGTGCCTGGACCAATCCCCGCAACGGTGTGCACCAGGGCGACACGCTGCTGCGGGAGTGGAAGTATGCCACCTACGACGTCAGCGACGACCCCTCGCACCGCCATCTGAGCCACCTCATGGCGCTCTATCCCCTGTCCGACATAGGCCCCCGCAGCCCCTATTTTCCCGCTGCTGTCAACTCGCTGCGCCTGCGTGGCGACAAGGCCACCGGCTGGAGCATGGGATGGAAGGTGTGCCTGTGGGCCCGTGCACTGGACGGCAACCACGCCCACGTCATCCTGCACAATGCCCTGAGGCACTCTACCAGTTATGACGTAGAGGCGCACAAGGGCGGAGTCTATTACAATCTCTTCGACTCCCATGCGCCCTTCCAGATCGACGGCAACTTCGGTACCTGTGCCGGGGTGGCCGAGATGCTTCTGCAGAGTCACACCGACACGCTGCAGCTCCTGCCCGCCTTGCCCGACCTGTGGCAGGCAGGCCACATGAGCGGACTGTGTGCTGTGAACAATTTCCAAGTAGATCAGCAGTGGCAGGACGGACGTCTCGTGCGTGCCGTCATCCGCAGCGGGTCGGGCAAGCCTTGCCCCATCTATTATCCCGGCCTTGCGCAGTATCACGTGTGCGGCCCCGATGGCAAGCCCATGCAAGGCGCGGTGGTGGATGACAACACCCTGCTCATCCCCACCCGGAAGGGCTGCACCTACACCATCAGCAAGTAGGCTGCCACTCCCGCCCGAAGCCTTGTCCATGCCCGCCCTCCCGCTTGTGAGAGGGCGGGCTGCTTTTTGTCCCACAGGATGCAGCGCACTGCGATGCCCGATGCAGTGCGTTGCGATGGTCCGTGCAGCGCGCTGCGTCGGCCCATGCACCGCACTGCGTTTTTCCTGCCATAATCATGCGGCAGTGCAGCCGTCCCGTATCCCCGTCCTGTTTGCCGGGGTCAGAATTAGGATGTGCACCGCCTCATTGGAAGCGCCGTCGCACTTCTATCCCAAAATAAATGCCTACCTTTGCAGATGAAAGTATAATGGAAAGGAACAGATGATGAGACGCACATGGATGATTGCGCTCCTGCTGGGGCTTGCATTCACCACTCCGGCATACGCTGAAGTGGATGCCGTGACAGGCGCCACGCAGGTGGGCGCCGGTACTGACAAGCAGGCGAGGAATGACGAACGCGTGCGGAAGGCGATGCTCAAGATGCGCAAGAGCTTGCCCCGCGTGCATGGCGAACAGGTGGAGACGGCGGTGGTCATGCGTGGACACACCATGGCCAGGAGCAGCCACTGGACTGCCGAACTGGTGCCGGCCGAGAAGATGAGGCTGGAGAAGACGATGAACTTCCGTGCGGCTACGCCTGGACACAACGAGATGCTCACCTATCAGTTCCTGCGCCAGGACGATGCGCAGCTGTGCGCGGTGCGCATCCTGGAACTGGGCGCGTGCATCTACTTCTCGGCCCAGGCCGATGTGGTGCAGAACATGGCCAGTGCCGTGCATCAGTATGTGGCTCTGCCCCTCGAAGGCACCCTCTGTGGCAAGCCCGCCAAGGGCGCCAGGTAGGTCTCACGCAGCTCCTTGTTCCCGGTGCTTTGCCGCCGGGGAGGCTGGCGGGCATAGCGCCCGGCGGCATGCGGGGAGCGGCGTAAGAAGAGTAGCAAAACCAATTGACAATAACAAGATATGGCAACAGAAAACAACCACAAGTACATCAGCGTGGCCTACAAGCTCTATGCACAGGCCGAGGGCAATGAGCCCGAAATGGTGGAGGAGGCCACAAGCGAGGCTCCTTTTGAGTTCCTCACCGGTCTGGGCATGACGCTCGATGACTTCGAGAATGAGATAGCTCCGCTGGAGCAAGACGCACCCTTCGACTTCACCCTCAGCGTGGAGCAGGCCTACGGACCCTATGCCCCCGAGGGCAGACAGGAGGTGCCCCGCAGCATGTTCGAGATTGACGGGAAGCTCGACCCGCGCTATATCTACGAGGGCGCTGTGGTGCCCTTGCAGGACAACGAGGGTCATCGCTTCAGCGGACTCATTGCCCTCATACAGGACAATACTGTGACTGTAGATCTCAACCATCCTCTGGCTGGCAAGACACTGCGCTTCGTGGGTACAGTGGTGACGACACGTCCCGCCACCGACGACGAAGTGAGCAACACCCTGAAGGCTCTCTCGGGTGAGGGAGGCTGCGGCGGTTGTGGCGGCGAGGGCGGTTGCGGAGGCTGCTCGGGCGGTTGCGGTGACGGCGAGTGCGGCTCGTGCTGCGGCGACTGCCAGTAATCAGGCACACACCAGACGCCCCCTCTTCCTGCCCACAGAGGCGTGGGAGAGGGGGTGCATGTTTCTAACCCATACAAGCAAGGAGGACACAGAAGTGAACACATTTGGCAACATCTTCCGTCTCACCACATTCGGAGAGAGCCACGGAGCGGCCATAGGGGGCGTGATAGACGGCATCCCGGCGGGAATCACCGTAGATATGGATTTCATACAGCGCGAACTGGACCGCCGCCGGCCAGGCCAGAGCGCACTCACCACGGCACGTAAGGAGGCCGACAGAGTGGAGTTGCTCAGCGGTGTCTTCGAGGAGCGCACCACGGGCTGCCCCATTGGATTCATAGTGCGCAACGCCAATCAGCACAGCCAGGACTACGATAACATGCGCTCCCTGTTCCGCCCCAGCCATGCCGACTATACTTATACCCAGAAGTACGGACTGCGTGACCATCGCGGCGGAGGGCGCAGCTCGGCACGCGAGACCATCAGCCGCGTGGTGGGGGGAGCCTTTGCCAAGATGATGCTCAGCCAGCTGGGTGTCACCGTGCAGGCTTATACACAGCAGGTGGGAGACATCATCCTGCCCGGCTCCTATGCCGACTACGACCTCTCGCAGGCCGAGACCAACGATGTGCGATGCCCCGATGCCGGGGTGGCGAGCCGCATGGACAGCCTCATACGCGAGGTCAAGGCCGACGGAGATACGATAGGCGGTGTGATAGCCTGCGTGGTGAAGGGATGTCCCGCAGGCTGGGGCGAGCCGGCCTTCGGCAAGCTGCACGCATTGCTGGGAGCTGCTATGCTGGGTATCAATGCGGTGAAGGGATTCGAATATGGCATGGGTTTCGCGGGCGTGACACAGCGTGGCAGCGAGCAGAACGACCGCTTCGTGCCCGACGGGCAGGGCGGTGTGACCACCCTCACAAACCGCAGCGGCGGCATCCAGGGCGGCATCTCCAACGGGCAGGACATCTATTTCCGCGTTGCCTTTAAGCCTGTAGCCACCCTCCTCATGGAGCAGGAAACGGTCAACCAGGCTGGTGAGGCGGTCAAGCTCACAGCGCGCGGCAGGCATGACCCCTGCGTGCTGCCCCGTGCGGTGCCCGTGGTGGAGGCCATGGCAGCCATGGTGCTTGCCGACTGCTATCTGATGAACAGGTCGGCCCAGATGGGCAGGTGATCCGACACACCGCCCACGTAGGCCGGACCACGATAGGTGCGGTAGGGGGTGCCCTCCTCTGTGAGCAAGAACGGAAAGCGCCCTACCGTGATGCGCTGGCTGCAACGGGATTGCAGTGAGCGGCTTATGAGAATATGATCAATGAAGTCCCAGAGGCCCTGATAGTAGTAGGTGCCCTGGGGCTTCCGCTTTTCTTTGCGTCCCGAAGGCGTGAGCGACACCAGCCTCTGGGCGATGGGGCGCAGCGCGGGGTCGTCTGCTCCGGCATTGAAATCGCCCATGACTATCACCTGCTGCCCGCTGAGCGAGTCGAGGAGGCCGCATAGAGCTTCGGCAGCAAGCTTGCGGTGAAGGCCCGATTGCCGCGTGCCGCCCGCCCTGCTGGGGAAATGCACGCAGATGACATGCAGGCTGTCACCGCCGGGCAGCACGCCCCAGCAGTGGAGCAGGTCGCGCGTGGGTCGCAGTCCATGGTGCTCCGAGGGTACTCTCACCGCCCTGCTCCCCAGCAGGTGGAACTGTTCGGGCTGATAGAGCAGCGCACAGTCGATGCCGCGCAGGTCGGGTCCCTCATGGTGCACATAGGCATAGCGGGCCAGCCGCAGCGGACTGCGCCGCGTGAGGTCGTGCAGTACCGAGTCGTTCTCAACCTCGCCCAGGCCCACCAGCATGGGCCACTCTTCGCCCTTGGAGGCGGCTGCCAGAGTGCGCGCCACGTTGTCCAGCTTGTGCCAGTAGCGGCTGCGTGTCCAGTGGCGGCTGGATTCGGGCAGAAACTCAAGGTCGTCCTTCAGCGAATCATGGCGGCAGTCGAAGAGGTTCTCCACGTTCCACCACATGACTCTCTGGCCTGCGGCTTGGCTGGCAGACAGCAGCAGGAGCACGAACAGCAGTATGGTGCGGTGTGTCATTGTAGCGTGAGTGTGGGGTGGTAAAGCTTCATCTCGCGTTGCATAGCCGCCTCCTGTCCGCCCAGAGCCTGGTTGAGCAGGGCATGGAAGCGCTCTCCGTGGTTCATCTCCATGAGGTGCGTCAGTTCGTGATGCATGATGAAGTCGCGCAGATGGGGCGGCAGCGTCATCAGGTAAAGGCTCAGTTGGATATTGCCCTGTGTGGAGCAACTGCCCCAGCGGCTCTTTGTCTTGCGGATGTTCACGTGGCGCGGGTGCAGTCCCCTCTGCGTGGCCAGCTGCATGAGGCGCGGCACGAGCATCCTCTGGGCACGTCGCCTGAGGCATTCCTCCACCACGCGGGTGAGCCACTGCTGCAGTTCGGGCATCGTCCAGTCGAGTTCTGCGGGGTAGAGGAACGTCATTCCCCGTGCATCCTCCTGCACTCGCGGCTTTCCTCCATCGGCCTGCCTGCATTCAAACACGAAGCCGTCGGCCTCGATGCGGCTCTGTGGCGTGAATACCGACTGCACGCTCCTCGACTTTCCGCGCTGCAATAGCCGGCGCAGGCGGTCGCGCAGGCGGTTCACAGCCAGCGCCACGTCGCGCCCGGTGGCGTGCACTGGCACGGTGCATGCCAGTTGGCCGTCCTTGCATCTGAAGGTCATTTGCTTGGCGCGTGCATTGTGATGAATGCTGATGCGTCCCAGCTCGCTGTCGTTGAGTAAGCTCTCCTCGTTCATCTTTTCTATGTCCTTTTTTCTGTCCCTTGGCACCGTGGCTTGTATGCGCTGTGCCTGTCTGTGTGCAAAGTTAAGCAAAAGCCGCCTGCCGCGCTCTGTCCTGAGGGAGGAAAAGTGGTGGGGCATGCAGATTTGTCCGACAGGGCGGAAATCTGCGGGCAGTCCAACAGAAAGTGCCGCGCGCTTGCATGTTCCGCAGGATAAACGTAACTTTGTGGGAGAAGTCAAACCCTTAAAAGCATAAGAGAAGCGTATGAAGACATTGAACGTAGGCATCATCGGTGCCGGACACATAGCCGAGAAGATGACCCGCACACTGGCTCAGGTGCCCCAGGTGTGTGTGAAGGCAGTGGCATCGCGGTCGGCTGAGAAGGCCAGGGCTTTTGCCTCCTCGCTGGGCATAGAGCGGGCGTATGGCTCCTATGATGCCATTCTGGAGGATGACGATGTGCAGTTGCTCTACATCGCCACACCGCATTCGCATCATTACGAACCCACCCGCAAGGCCCTGCTTGCTGGCAAGGCATGCCTGGTGGAGAAGGCTTTCACCATGAATGCAGACGAGGCCGAGGCGCTCATTGGCCTGTCGCGCGAGCGTGGGATATACCTGGCCGAGGCCATGTGGATACGCTACATGCCCCTGTGCAGGAAGATAACCGAGGTGCTGCAGAGCGGTGTGATAGGCCGTCCAAGGATGCTCACCGCCTCGCTCTGCTATAAGATAGACCACAAGGAGCGCGTCATGCGGCCCGAACTGGGCGGCGGCGCGTTGCTCGACTTGGGCGTGTATCCCATCCACTTCACGCGTATGTTCTTCGGTGCAGAGGTGGAGCGCATGGTGAGCAACTGCATGGTGGGCCCCACAGGAGTAGATTTGCAGGAAAGCATCTCGCTGTCTTACAGCCACGGACGTATGGCTGCGCTGCAGTGCAGTGCCTTGTGCCGCACCGACCGTCAGGCGGTGATAAGTGGCGAGGAGGGCTATCTGGTGATTGACAATGTGAACAATCCCACGCTGGTGGATGTGTATGTGGGCTTCGACAAAGTGGCTTCCTACGAGCGCCCCGAGGGCGTGGTGACCGGCTATGAGTACCAGGTGCTGGAGGCCAAACGCTGCATCGAGGCAGGACTCTGCGAGTCGCCCATGATGCCGCACAGCGAGTCGCTGGCCGTCATGCGCATGCTCGATGCCCTGCGCACCGAGTGGGGAGTACCCATCCGGTAGGCTTTTTCATGGAGGGAAGCGGCTTGGGCGCTTCCCTTTTTATTGCTCCTGTCCCTGACGCTGGCGCACGGCCTCGAAGAGGAGGATGGCTGCGCTGACCGACACATTGAGGCTGTCGAGCCTGCCCAGCATGGGGATGCGGATGTGTGCATCGGCTGCCTTACGCCACACAGCGGTCAGCCCAGTGGATTCTGTGCCCATCACGATGGCTGTGCCCTGCTGCATGGGCGTGTCGTAATAGAGGCGCGAGTCCTGCAGCTGGGCAGTGAGTATCTGTATGTGGCGCTCCTTGAGGAAGCTGATGCAGTCCTCTGACGAACAGGCCACGCAGGGAACCGAGAAGATGGCGCCTATTGAGGAGCGTATGAGATTGGGGTTGAAGAGGTCGGTCATGGGGTCACACACGATGACGGCATCGGCCTGTGCCGCATCGGCGCTGCGCAACACAGCGCCCAGGTTGCCCGGCTTCTCCACACTCTCCAGCACCACGATGAGGGGATTGGGACACAACCGGAGGTCGGTGAGACGCAAGGTGCGGCTCTCCACGATGGCCACTATGCCCTCGGTGCCGCCACGATAGGCGATGCGCTCATACACCCTGGCATTCACCGGGATGAGGCTTGTGCCTTGGGGCAGACTGAGGTCGGGTGTGCCCAGGAGGTCTTCGCGCACGAAGGCGCTATCTACTCTGTAGCCGGCCTCGATGCAGTGCATCAGCTCCCTGCGGCCCTCTACCACAAAGCGGCCGGCGCTCTTGCGCTCCTGCGACTTCTGCTGGAGTGTGAGCAGATACTTCACTCGTGGGTTCTGCGCACTGGTGATTATCTCGGGCTGCTGTGCCATGGCAGTATGCGCGGGACGTGCTCCGCCATTCACTGCACGGCTCTCATTGTATTTCCTTGTCTGCTTTTCCATAACTGCACAAAGTTAATGCTTTTTGCCGAAATGCGTCTGTTGCGGCATGCCGAATATGGTGTGCCGATGCTCAGAAGGCAAAAAGGAGGGCAGCGGACGGCTTTGGTTGCGCCCATCCAGGTTGCTTCTCCCTGTTTCCCGCTCCTGTGCCACCAAAAACGCAGTGCGGTGCGATGCCGGATGCAGCGTGCTGCGGTGACCGATGCAGCACGCTCCGTTGGCCAACGCAGCGTGCTGCATTTTCCATTCCACGGCAAGGCAGTACTGCGGGGAGGCTTCCTCTCCATCCAAGCCTTCGGCTTCCTGCTGCTTCCTCATCCCTTCGGAAAAGTCCTGTCAGTGTTTTTGTGTCATGCGGGCCAGTGCCTTCTGCTGCGCTGGGCTGTGCGTCTTGTTGCGCGGGCCTTTCGTGTTCTCTTGTGCGGGCCTGTGCCTTCTGCTGCGCGGTTCAGTGCTCTCTCTTGTGCGGTTCTGTGCATTCTTTTGCGTGAACCAATGGCGTGGCAGGTGTGGGTTGCCGCAGTGGAAATGACGTGGGGATGGGACTGTGAAGCTTGGGGCTGCGGGCCGGGGATTCCCGGTTGGCGGGTTCGGGGAATTCGACAGGTGCGTTGAAAAAAGAAGCGCAGCAGGCTGGATTGGCCCAACCGCTGCGCTTGCTTGTGCGGAGAGACAGGGATTCGAACCCTGGATACAGTCACCCGTATGCCGCATTTCGAGTGCGGTCCATTCGACCACTCTGGCATCTCTCCTCTTCGGGGAGTGCTGCTCTGCCTGTGCCATGCGCCCGAGGGGTGGTGGTGGAGGCCGTGGAGCAATCCCTTTCGAAGCGCAAAGTTACTGCAACCTTTTCATTCCAACAAACATTGGAGCGAAAAAGCGTCCTCTGGGCAGGGCGTTTTTATTTTCCGGGCAGATGGTTTGTACTCTCTGAGCAGAGGCTTTCTGTCATTCAGACAGGAGTCTCAGGCTTTCCGAGCAGGGTGCTTTTCCTATTCAGACAGGAGTCTCAGGCTTTCCGAGCAGGGTGCTTTTCCTATTCAGACAGAAGTCTCAGGCTTTCCGAGCTGAGGTTTGTGTCCGTTCTGACAGAAGAATAGTGCCTTCTTCTCACCTTGCAGAAGTTGGCAGGAGGAGTGTTTTGGCTGGCTCCCCTTGTCCTCTTGTTCTTCCGCCTTGAGCGGCAGGTGGCGGGCTGGACAAAAAGGAAGTGGCCATGCCGAAGCCCAGAGGCTTGCAGCATGGCCACTTCTGTGATGGTTCACTCGTGTGGCTCAGATGGTTAGTCCATCACCTTCACACGCACGTTGCGGTACCATACGTCGTCGCCGTGGTCCTGGAACGCGATGTAGCCACCGTTCTTGCCCTCGTCGATCATCATGCCGTAGGCATAGGGGAACTCGCCTCCCTTTTGGAACTTGCTGGCGTCCAGCATCTCCTTCCACTTGGGAGTCCACAGGTGGTACTCCAGTACCTTCTCGTCGTTCTGGTAGTGGATGACCGTACCCTTGAAGACAACTATCTTCACCTTGTTCCATTCACCGAAGGGCTTGGCGTTCTGGGGCTTTGCAGGCACCATGTCGTAGAGGGAAGCCGACTGGCGATTGCCGTCGGTGCCCAGCTGTGCATCCACGTGGTTAGCGTTGTCCAGCACCTGATACTCCGAGCAGCTCTGCCAGATGGGGAGGTAATTGCCCTCGGCGTCTTTGGCCTCCTGGGCCAGATAGAAGATGCCGGAGTTGCCGCCCTTGCTTATCTTGTACTCACACTCAAGGGTGAAGTTGGTGAACTTGTGTGCGAAGAGCAGGTCTCCGCCGCCCTCTGCCTGAGCCTCACCTGTGCCGCTTCCCTTCAGGTGGATGCAGCCGTCGGCGCTCTCCCAGCTCTGTGGCACAGCGTCCATGCCGTAGCCGCGCCATCCGTCCAGGCTGGTTCCGTCATAGAGGATATAGTAGTCCTCGGCGTCCTTCTGCAGCTTGGTCAGGTCGTACTGCTCGTTTTCTACAATCTCCGCATCGGCTGCCACGGCTGTTGTATCCTTGGCTTTGTGCTCACAGTTTGCGCATGCCTCGCAGTCGCAATTGCACTTCTTGCCTCCGCAGCATGAGGCCATCATGGCTACGCATGCGGCCAACAACATCGTTTTTTTCATCTTTCTAGTTGCTTTTGGGGTTTATAATAAGTTTATTCAGTTCGCTCTTTGAGCCATTCCTCCACAAAGTTACACTTTTTCTTTGAGGTTGTCTCTCCTTTGGCTTACTTTTCTTTCTCCAGAATGAGCACATTGCCGGGGGTGAGTATGAAGAGTGGACCGTAGAGGGCAGCGGGCTGCCGTGTGCCGTCGGGCAGCACGAGTGCCAGTTGTCCATCGGTCTTGATGTCGGCCTGCAGGCTGTTGGTGACCGATGTGTTCTGTATCACCACGTATTCCTTGCCCTTGTTGGTCAGGCAGGACACCAGCGCCCCCTGGCCGTGGGTGTCCAGTTGGATGATGTGCGGAGGCAGGGTCTCCAGTCGTTGTGTGCCCATGGGGATATCCTTGCCAGTGTGCCGCACCGAGGTGACCTGGGCGCCCAGAAACACGTCGGCACGCGCCTGTATCTCGCGGTTCATCTCCCTGACCAGCTCATATACAGGGCTTCGGAGGCCGTCTTGGGTAACGGGTGCCTGGTGGAAGTTCCACGTTTCGGTGCCTGGGTTCCAGTATGTGAAGTACTGCAGGCACTGGGCTCCGTAGGCCAGGTCGGCGTAGAGCTGGAGTCGCAGATGGTCGATGGTGGGTATAGGGTAAGAGCCGTGGGCGGTGGCAAGGGCGAAGGCCCAGAAGGGCTTGCCTACGCGTCGTGCCTCGGCCGAGATGGTCTCCAGGTTGCTCCAGAAGTGGTCGTTGAGAAACACCTTGTCGCCTGACTGGTTCACAGGATAGTGGTCATAGGATAGCTGGGGCAGGTTGACCAGCGAGTCGAAGAGCTGCACATGGGTCCTGTAAGCGTCAATGGAGGGGAAAGCATGCTCGGGCAGAAGGTTGAGATAGCAGGGATGCTCCTTATCCACACTCTCTATGCGCCTGGCCCACAGGCCGAGGTCGGGCATCGCGTCGTTGCCTGGCTCATCGCGCAGAAAGTATGCCCCAAGTCCTGGGTGGCGGCTCACCTTGCGTGCGGTGGCCTCTGGCTCCTTCTCCAGTTCGCTGCACATGAACACACACTTGAGGCCGACCTTTGCGCAGAGGTCCAGTGCCTGGATGGCATCATCATACTTGTAGGTGTGGGAGAAGGAGTGTGTGAAGCCAGCATCACGCAGTTCCTGGTAGTGCTCCTGTGTGGCGAATCTTCCTGGTGGGATGCTGTACCAGGCCAGGATGGGGATTTGCTGAGGAGCAGGCTGTCGTTTCCTGCCTGCTGCGGGACTGGCTGTCAGCATGAGGCCGAGCGCCAGCATGAGGGGGAGATGCTTCATCGTTTATCAGTTTTAGAGGTTAGGGTGCCGAGGGCCGGCTGCTTGGGAAACTTCGCGCAGCGCCCTGCCGCAGCAATGCCATCGGACACACAAAGTTAGTGAATTTCGCTCACAACACCTCCTCATCGCTCTTTTTTCTTGCGTGCACCATGCATATTTGTCTTTTGCAATTAGGAAAAAATAACACGCAGGTGCCTTGTGTGAAGCAAAAGACTTCATACCTTTGCCCGGCACAAGGCTCCCGCCTGTCCCCGAGAGCATGTTCGGGCATGATGACAAGGCTGCCGGGCGCCTATATATAATAAGGTATATATGTTTTTTCATCTCAGATGGTTTTTCCTCATACTGGCTCTCTCGTGGCTGTTGGGCAGGATGGGATTGCGCAGCCTCAAGTGGTCGTTTGCCATCATAGGCTTTGCCCTCACCCATTCCATAGTGGGAGCTGTGGGCGGACTGCTTGTTGGCTGGCTTGCAGAAGGCCTCTTCCAGCGTCCCAAGGTGCACTTCTACTACCAGCGCACCACCTATGAGCGCCCGCCCTACGACGATGTGCAGCCCGGTTATGTGCCTACCGCGGTGCTGTCGGCCTATCAGATACTGGGCATCAGCCCCGATGCCACCGACAATGAGGTGCGCCAGGCCTATCGCCGTATGGCCATGAAATATCATCCCGACCGCGTGGCTACACAGGACGAGGAGACCCGCTCGCGTGCCGAACGCCTCTTCAAGCAGGTGGGCGAGGCAAAGGACTTGATATTCAAGCACAGAGGCATCAAATGAACAGGCGCCTGCCTGCTGCCGTGCAGCACACTGGCGGAATGACACGAACGGCCTGCGAGGCCAAACAAACAACACTGCAATATGGAAGGAAATCTTGTGGCGGCCCTCTTTGACCTTGATGGGACGCTCATCGATACGGAAGGACAATACACACGCTTCTGGGCGGAAATAGGCGACGACCTCATTCCTGACGGGCACGCATTTGCTCTCAAGGTGAAGGGCCGCACGCTGAAGTCCATCTTTGAGGACTTTATCCCCAATCCCGAGGTGCGCCGGCAGGTGCAGCAGAAGTTGGATGACTTCGAAGCCCAGATGCAGTATCCCATCATCCCTGGTGCTCTGGAGTTTCTGGAGGATCTGCGCAGACATGGGGTGCACACAGCGGTGGTGACCAGTTCGAACCAGGAAAAGATGCGCAATGTGGCAGCCAAAGTGCCCCATCTGCTTGCCCTCTTTGACCGCATCCTCACCGCCGAGGATTTCTCCGCATCTAAGCCTGCGCCCGACTGCTATCTGCTGGGAGCGCGCACGTTCGGTGCTCCTGTTGACCGCTGTATGGTGTTCGAGGATGCCCCCAACGGCTTGCAGGCAGGCATGAATTCGGGTATCTTCACCGTGGCACTCACCACCGGCTATTCCAGCGAGGCATTGGGCGGACTCTGCCATCACACCGAACCCGACTTTCTGGGCATGAGCTACGAGCGTGCCTGCCAACTGCTTGCCAGGCACAATGCCCGTCCCAAGAGTTGAGCAACGCATCTCTCCATTCGGCCCACGGCCTTGATGGATTCTGACTGACGAGCAAGTGAACAAAAGCAGAGCGGGTGTCCGGACGAGGGTACCCGCTCTGCTTGTCTTGTCCCGGCAATATCTGTTTTCTGTAAAAGAGGATTGAAAGTTTCTCGAAAATACACCCCGAGTTTCATTCAAATACGCTCAGAGTTTCCCCCGAACACGCATCGGCCTCTTTTTAAACGCCCCCGTTTCTATTCGTCAGCGCCTCAGGAAAATCCTTTCGAATGCCTTGGAATCTTCTCCCGAACATATTCGGAAGCCCTTCCTGGTGCCGCTCCTTCCCGATTATCGTCCCTTGATGTTGGGCAGGAAAACGGCCACCACGCCCAGCAGCGGCAGGTAGCAGCTCAGATGGAAGACGTGTGTGATGCTGGTGCAATCGGCCAGCCAGCCAAAGAGCGCGCTGGCTACACCACCCAGTCCAAACATCAGCCCGAAGAACACGCCCGCGATGACTCCCACCTTGTCGGGCATCAGGTCGGTGGCATAAACCAGTATTGCCGAGAATGCCGACGAGATGACCAGTCCCACCAATACCACCAGCACCATGGTCCACAGCAGGTTGGCATAGGGTAGAAGAAGGGCAAAGGGAGCCGACCCGAAGATGCTGCCCAGAATGACATACTTGCGCCCGTAGCGGTCGCCAAGCATGCCGCCCACCAGAGTTCCTATGGCGAAGGCTGCCAGGTAGGCAAACAGACAGAGCTGTGAAGTCTGCACCGACACGTGGAACTTCTCTATGAGATAGAACGTGAAGTAGTTGGTGATGCATGCCGTGTAGAAGTACTTGGAGAAGATGAGCACCACCAGCATGCCCATGCAGCAGCGCACCATGTGCGGCGAGAGTCCGTGTGTGGCCTGTGCGGGCGGTGTGTGATGGGCGGTGCAATAGGCCAGACGTGCGCTGTACCAGCCTCCTATGTGCACCAGCAGCAGGCAGGCCACTATCGCCACCAGGGCAAACAGACCTATGCTGTGCTGGCCGTAGGGCAGTACCACCAGCGCTGCCAGCAGCGGGCCCAGCGATGAACCGCCGTTGCCGCCCACCTGGAATATGCTTTGCGCCAGCCCCTTCTTGCCTCCGCTCGCCATTTGTGCCACGCGCGAAGCCTCGGGATGGAACACGGCCGAGCCGATGCCTATGCAGCACACAGCCACCAGGATGCTTGCAAAAGAGGCTGCCCAGGCCAGTTGCACCAGTCCCACCAGCGTGAAGCACATGCCCCATGCCAGCGAGTAAGGGCGTGGTCGGCGGTCGGCATACAGGCCTACGAAGGGCTGGATGATGGATGAGGTGAGCTGCAGAAGGAAGGTGATGATGCCTATCTGCACGAAGCTCAGGCCGTAGGACTCCTTTAGGATGGGATATACAGCGGGCACCACCGACTGCAGCATGTCGTTGAGCAAGTGCGAGCAGGCGATGATGGCCAGCACTCCGTAGGCGGTCTGTTCCGTGATGATGTGTTTTCCTTTCAGTTTCCCGGCCAGCCGGCCTCCGATGTGTAATCCTGTGTGACTCATTTTCTATGCTTCTTCTTTTCGGGCTGCAAAGTTAGGGAAAAGTTTCCGAAGGGCATATCTTTTGGCCTCTTCAAGCGTAGCTGGCAGTCCGCCAGGCGGGTGTGTGGTGGGCTGAAGTACACTTTGCGGCCGGCGGCAGCATTTTCCCCTGAAAAGCGCACGGCGGTGCATCGCCAGTCGCAGCGCATTGCATCGCCCGTTGCAGCGTGCTGCATCCGTCATCGCAGCGCGCTGCATTTCAATGGGCAGATTATTGTGCAGAACGTGCTGCCATAATCCGATGTCCGTATTGGGCTCTTGAGGAGGAAGATGGGGAACTGTCGGGTGACAGCCTATGTGGCTTGGGCAGGGTGGGGCGAAGGGGCTTCTCAGGGCTTCTTGGTGCTCTTTGACGGCTTCTGCTTCTTGGTGAGACGGAAGAATTCGCGCCAGCTGTTGAAGTCCTTCTTGAACTGCAGGCCGATGCCCTGTGTGGTGAGTGACGACTGTATGAAGTATCGGTCGTTGGTCTGATTGTACGCCTTGAGCGAGAGGTTGCCGTTGGGCGTGAGCAGATACTGCACATCGAAGTCGCCTATGAAGTTGTTCGTGCTGTAATAGCTCTCTCTGTAACCGAAGTTGCCATTGAGTAGCAGACGGTTGTTGAGCAGCCGCCCGCTCAGTATTCCCTCGATGTCCAGTTGGTCCCAACCCGTTTCGCCTGTGCGCAGATTGGCACCGAACGACCAGTTGTGCGAGCCCACGGCATTGCTCATAAACTGGTTGAACTGGCTGCTCAGCGTGCTGCTTATGAGCGAGTTCATGGCTGTTCCGCTTTGGCTGGCGGCATTCTGCATCTGTGCGTTCTGGTTGTAGAAACGTCCGATGCCCAGCAGGTAGATGACCTGCATGTTCCTCTCTTCGTCGGTGCTGAGCATTGAGCGCACCATCCGCTTCTCGTCCTCGTTGGCATTGGGCAGGTCGAAGTCGAAGGAGATGGATGGTGAAAATGCCTCGCCGCCTATGTTCATCACACAATCTACGCGCGTGTTGGACAGTCCCAGACTGCTCGACGAGAGGTCCTCCAGCGACACATTGGGCACCGTATATACGGCTGTGAGCTGCAGGGCAGCCTTTCCCGGATCGCCTCCGAAGGTGATGGTGCCGCCGGGGCGGAAGGCAAAGTCCTTGCGTATGACATCCTGCAATGACAGTTTGTATTGCCCGTGATCTACACGGTAAGTGCCGTACATCTGGAATTTTCCCTTGTTGTAATAGTTGGCCAGGATGCGTCCGTTGCCATACAGATTGATGTAGTCGCCCGACTTGGCATCCATGAGCACCTGCATGGTGGCCTCTGGCGTGACGTCCAGATCGAAGTTGAGGTGCATGTCACTCTCGGTGGCTTCCTCCACCTCGGCCTCTTCCTGCTGCTGGTGGGCGAGGCTGTCGCGGTGCGACACGTAGGTGATGAAGTTGGCGTCGGTCACTGTGACGGGCGACGAGGCGTCATACACCAGGGTGGTTCCGCTCTGTGGAGTGCCCTTCACATCGATGTTCACCTGTCCTGGCTGCCCGTAGATATGGGCTGTGCCCGAGGCATATACCGTGCCGCAGAAGTTGAGGTCCTCCATCTTCGGGAAGTTGTATCCCAGGATGTTGTCGGCCTCTATCTGGATGTCATAGGCCATGTGCTTGAGGTGATGATGGGTGAGTTCGCCCTTGACGCGTGCTGCATGCTCGGTAGCGCCCTTGCTGCCCAGGTTGTCATAGATAGTGGCTCCGGGGAAGCGGATGGTGTCGGGGATGAGTATGACGCTGTCGCCTGCCAGATGATAATCTACTCCCAGCGATGTGACGCGCACCGAAGCCTCTTCGGCAACCGCCTTTCCCTCCAGGTTGATGGCCTTGAAGGGACCATATACGTGGCATGAGCCGGTGATGCGACCCTCCATCTTGCTGAAGATGGCCGAGGCGTAGCGGTGCAGGAAGTGCAGGTCCATGCGCTGTGTGCCGATGTTCAGGTCCAGTCCCGAGCCTGGTCCATGCCCCAGGGTGATGCTTCCCTGTACGGTCGTCTGCTGCTGCGACGGCTGGTCCTGCATGTAGGCATCCAGCTGGATGGTCTTTGGCCGGGCTCCCCAATTGACGTGCACATCCATGTCGCCCATGCCGGCATCGTTGAAGGTGAAGTCATGCACCTGCAGGAAAGCGTCGGCCTGGGGCTGGCTCATCAGGCTGCGCCCATACACACGGCCCGTAGCCAGACCGTCGAAATCCACAGCGTGGAAGTTGACCATATTGAATAGGTAGGAGAGGTCAAAGTCCTTCACATCTACCGTGAGCGTGTCGCTCTCCTCGCGCGATACCTTGCCATTGAGTGCGAAGTAGCGGTCGTTGTAGGACAGACTCACGTCCTTCACGTCGGCCATCCCGTGATGCCAGTGTATGGTGCCCGGATGGATGTGCCATACGGTGTCGCTGATGACTATGTCGGAGGGGTTGAGACGGGCCTCCACACTGGTCTTCCCCTCGGGATCCTTGAGGAACTGTGTGGCCAGGCTCACCGCTCCCTTCTGCAGGGGATGCTGCATGTTGTCCCACATCACCTGCCCCACCAGGCGGTCGCTCTCGGTATAGGCTGCCACATCCACCGCCACCGGCTTGCCCTTCATCATGCGCTGTGTGCGCAGGCTTGCCTGCATGTTGCGGTCGGTGCATTCCAGTCGCAGACTGCCGTTGAGCAGCTGCTCGTTGCCGAAGTGCAGGATGGGAATCTGCCCGTCCAGCTCCATCAGGCTCACTCCGCTGTGGATGTAGCCATTGACGACAGCCTCCTCGGGCAGACTGAAGGTGGTGCCTGTGAGTCGGGCCACTACTGCTGTGTCGCGCACACGCATATTGAATTTGATATCCACATCCTCGGCATGGGTGCTGTTGCGGGGTGCTGCTATCAGGCTGGGCAGATGGCGGTGGGCCAGCAACAGCACGGCAGACGGGATGGACTTCCATCTGAACATGCCCGAAGCCTCCAGTGTGGCCATTTCGCTCTGCAGGCTCACGCGCTGGAGCCCTGAGTCGGTGCGGCAGGAGAGGTCTATGTCGCCTATGCGAAGCAGCCCCTTGTCGAATGACGACAGGCTGAGGCCTCCCAGATGTACCTCTCCCTCGGGCTGTCCGTTGGCAGGCAATGCCACCTGCGCCTCTATCTGTCCCGAAATGCTTTCGCCTGAAAGAGCCTTTGTGAGGCGGAGTGCCGAGGGATTGAACCGTTCCAGCTGGCCGTTGAGCGTGATGCGCTTGGTGCCTGTGGGCGGCAGACTGGCCTGTGCATCCAGCGAGAGGCCGCCTTCCTCCTCGCTCACCTGTAGGGCCAACTGGTATTCGTGGCCGTGCACAGAGCCGCTGAAGGGGATTTCGTGATAGGTGTGCTGGCGGAAGGTGAGCGACTGCATCCTGCCCGAAGCCTGCACCTCGGGTCGTCCCTCCGCTCCGCTGACCAGTCCCTCCAGCGTGGCCGATGCGCTGAGCGCAAGTGGCTGGGCTGCAGGGTTGCTGTAGATGAAGTGCTCCAGGCGGGCGTCTTCGAGTGCGAGGCTGGCCTGGAAATGGTTCTTGTCGGTCAGAGTACCCTTGAGATGCACTTCGCCCGCCTCGGTGTTACAGGCCAGGTCGGCACGTACCAATTTCTTGCTGTAGTGGAGCGAACCGCTTGAGCGGGTGCTGCCCAGTGGTTGCAGGCGCTCGGCCAACGAGGCTTTCATGGTGGGTACAAGCACAGGCAGTTGGGTCCAGAAGTCGCGTGTGTTGCTCAACTCACGCAGGTAGGCTGTGCAGGATGCTTCGCCAAAGATGTCTTCGCCCAGCACATCGGCCCATAGCGTGAGTGCCTCTTCGGGTGCCGAGAAGTGCATGTCGGTCATGCTCATTCGTCCTTGCTCCTCGATGTGAACCTGTGTGGAGAGCGTGAGCGGCTTGTCAAACTGGGCCAGTTGTGGGGCAAAGGGAGCCAGGTCGGCAGGAGCAGCCTTCAGTTCTATCTGTGTGCCGAGCCTCATGCCATTGAGCCAGTCGGCAATGGGCGCGTGCTTGGCAGGCAGTCCTTTATAATATGCGGTGAGCAGCGGAATGCTGAGCGAGGTGCGGGGCAGTTGTAGCTCCAGTTCCTTGAGCCGCAATGAGTCGCGGTTGGCATTCAGTTTCAACTGCAATTTCTCCAGCTTGAGTCCGCTCTGCTCGCAGAATGCCAGTTTGCTCAGATTCAGGCTCACCGAGTCGGGCGTGAGGCATCCCAAGCGTGCAGTAACGCTCAGGTCACTGATGGACAGGTGATTGGGGTCAATATGCTTCGGCGTGCGTGGCTCGTAGAGACGGTCATACTTCACCTGGCAACGGCGCACCAGTAGCGAACCGATGCGCAGATTGATGGGCGAGGAGGAAGTGTCGTTGGGATTGCTGAAAGCATCGATGAGGAACTGCCAGTTGGGTGCGCTGTCGGGTACTGCGTGGTAAAGTGTTGCCCGAGCGCCGAACAGCTGTGCATTGCTGATACACACCCTGTGGTCAAAGAGCGGGGTGATATCCAGCTTGGCAGCCGCACGCGGCACATGCAGCATCAGGCTGTCACGGCGGTCATACACCTGCAGACCATCCACGATGAGGCGGCCAGGCAGACCCACTCTGACCCTTCGCACATCCACACGAGTTCCTATGCGCTCCGCAAGCATGTCGGCTGCGAAGCCCGCCAGCCATCGCTGGACCGACGGAATGGCCGTGATTCCCAGCAACAGCAGATAGCCTCCGAGCATGATGAGCACGCCGAGGCGAAGCAGGTATTTGAGTGCTTTGATGAGCCTTGAATTTTGTTTCTGTGACGCCCGATGCGTGCCGGTATGTACCCGACAATGCGCACCTGCGTCCGTTTAAGCGGGTCAAAAGTACAAATAAATTTCGGTTTGCAAGGGCAAATCGCTTTTTTTAAGTAATTTTGCAGCACTTTTAAGATAACGTTATTTTGTTCTCTAATATGACAAAGGTAATCAAATTAAGCAAGGGCCTTGACGTTAATCTGAAGGGAAAGGCAGCGTTGCAGACTTCAGCTGCGCAGCAGTGCAGCGAGTTCGCGCTCTGTCCCGATGATTTTCCAGGCCTGAAACCCCGTGTGGTGGTGAAGGAAGGTGATGCCGTGAAAGCCGGTGATGCCCTCTTTACAGACAAGCTCCATCCCGAGGTGAAATTCGTGAGTCCGGTCAGTGGAACGGTTTCTCAAGTGGAGCGTGGCGACCGCAGAAAGTTGCTTGCCATCTATGTGCAGGCCGACGGGAAGCAGGAGGCACGCCAGTTTGACACCAAGGGCGATGTGAAGAGCCTGCTCCTCGAGAGCGGCCTGTTCGCATTCTTCCGCCAGCGTCCCTATGATGTGGTGGCTTCACCCGAGGATGCTCCCAAGGGTATCTTCGTGAGCGCCTTCAACAGCATGCCGCTCAGCCAGGACTTTGAGTACATCCTGAAGGGTCAGGAGAAGGAGTTCCAGGCAGGTCTGACCGCCCTCTCCAAGTTGGCTCCTGTGCACCTGGGTGTGAGTGCCAAGCAGAAGGCAGAGGCTCTCCTGCAGGCCAAGGACTGTGAGGTGACTGTGTTTGACGGTCCCGCTCCTGCCGGCAACGTAGGTGTGCAAATCAACCACGTAGATCCCATCAACAAGGGAGAAGTGGTGTGGACAATGGGTGCCGAGGAAGTGATCTTCGTTGGCCGGCTGATGCTCACCGGTAAGGTCGATCTGACCCGCACCGTTGCTCTGGCCGGTAGCGAGGTGAAGGCTCCCGCCTACTATCAGATGAAGGTGGGCCAGAAGCTCACTTCTCTGCTCGACGGAAAGATCAACACCGAGGATGTGCGTATCATCAACGGCAACGTGATGACTGGTGTGAAGACCACAGCCGACTCATTCCTGGCTGCTCACGCCACTGAGGTGAACGTGATTCCCGAGGGTGACCATGCCGATGAGTTCCTGGGCTGGATCAGTCCGCGCCTGAACACCTTCAGCACACACCGCAGTTACTTCAGCTGGCTCCTGGGCAAGAAGAAGGAATATATTATGGACGCGCGCGTAAAGGGAGGCGAGCGCCACATGATCATGAGCGGTGAGTATGACCGTGTGTTCCCCATGGACATCTTTGCCGGTTACCTGGTGAAGGCCATCATCGCCGGCGACATCGATCGTCAGGAGGCGCTTGGTATCTACGAGGTGGCTCCCGAGGATTTCGCCATCGCCGAGTTCGTTGACAGTTCCAAGCTGGAGCTGCAGCGTATCGTGCGCCAGGGACTTGACATCCTGAGAAAGGAAAACGCTTAAAGTAACAGTTATACAACATGAAAGCAATCAGAAATTTATTCGATCACATAAAGCCCTACGTGGAAGAGGGAGGCAAGTTTCATGCCTTCCGCAGCCTGGTGGACGGATTCGAGACCTTCGCTTTCGTTCCCAACACGACTTCTCGTGTGGGCAGCGTGAACATTCACGATGCCATCGACAGCAAGCGCATCATGAGCTTTGTGGTGCTCGCACTGGTGCCTGCACTGCTCTTTGGCATGTATAATGTGGGCTATCAGAACTATCTGGCAGCCGGCACACTCGCCAATGCTTCCTTCTGGGAGATCTTCGGCTACGGCTTCCTGGCTGTTCTGCCCAAGATTGTGGTGAGCTACGTGGTGGGACTCGGCATCGAGTTCGTGGTGGCTCAGTGGAAGGGCGAGGAGATTCAGGAAGGTTTCCTGGTGTCGGGTATCATCATCCCCATGATAGTGCCCGTGACCACTCCTCTGTGGATGCTTGCCATCGCAGTGGCCTTCAGCGTGATTCTCGCCAAGGAGATTTTCGGCGGCACAGGTATGAACATCTTCAACCCCGCCCTTGTCACACGTGCATTCCTCTTCTTCAGCTATCCTTCTGCCATGACTGGCGACAGCAAGGTGTGGGTGGCTCAGGACCAGATTTGCGGTTTGGGCAACAACTTGGCCGATGTGGCCACTTCGGCTACTCCTCTTGGAGCTGCTGTCGAGGCTGGCTTCCAGGGCTTTGACTGCCAGACAGTCATCAATGCCGTGGTGGGCCTTATCCCCGGTTCAGTGGGCGAGACCAGCGTTATCGCCATCGCTCTGGGTGCCATCCTGCTGCTTTGGACAGGCGTTGCCAGCTGGAAGACCATGCTGAGCGTCTTCGTGGGTGGAGCTCTCATGGGCTTTGTCCTGCAGGGCGTTGAGGGCAACCACATCCTGTGGTACCAGCATCTGGTATTCGGCGGATTCGCCTTCGGTGCTGTGTTTATGGCCACCGACCCTGTTACCAGCGCCCGCACCGAGTGTGGCAAGTATGTTTACGGTTTCCTCATCGGCGTTGTGGCTGTGATGGTTCGCGTGCTCAATCCCGGTTTCCCCGAGGGTATGATGCTGGCCATCCTGCTGATGAATGCCTTTGCACCGCTCATTGACTACTGCTTCGTGCAGAGCAATATCAACAAGCGTGCTAAACGTGCAATTAAATAAGGAGAAGAACGATATGGCAAAGAAATTCAAGTGTAATGTCTGTGGTAAGACATTCGAGGCTGAAACAATGCCCGAGAAGTGCCCTATCTGTGGCGCTCCTGCATCTGAGATCAAGGAAGTGAAGACGGGCCTCAATACCAACAGCAACACCTACACCATCGTGTATGCTGCTGTGATGGTTATCATTGTGGCCTTCCTGCTGGCTTTCGTCAGCTCTGCCTTGAAGCCTACTCAGGATGCTAACGTGGAGAATGACACCAAGGGTCAGATACTGACCGCTATGGGTTTCTCCAAGGAATCTATCAATGTGAAGGCTGAGTTCGACAAGGTTCAGGACTTCGTTCTCGATGAGTCTCAGGCTGTGATGACTCCTTACGAGGGTAAGTTCGAGAGCACATACGGCACCGCCATCAAGGAGGGCCGCCTGCATGTCTTTGTAGGCAAGAACAAGGACGGCGAGGAAGTGTATGTGCTGCCCGTGGTTGGCCGCGGTTTGTGGGGTGGCCTTTGGGGCTACATCGCACTGTCTTTCGAGAGCAACGTGCCCACCGTGAAGGGTGCTTACTTCTATCACGAGAGCGAGACAGCCGGTCTGGGTGCCCGCATCGGCGACCGTGACTTCCAGGAGCAGTTCATCGGCAAGCCCATCTATGACGAGAACGACCCCTCTCATGAGATTTCTCTCACCGTAGTGAAGAAGGGCGCTGCCAGCAAGACTACTGAGGTGGACGGCGTTACAGGTGCCACCCTTACCAGTGTAGGCGTAGGCTCTATGGTCAACGAGGGACTGAAGATTTACAAGAACTTCATCTTGTCCAAGACTCCCGCTCTGCTCGACAATATGGCAGTTGAGGCTGACAGCAGTGCAGCAGCCGTGAGCGGGGAAGAGGGTGAGAACACATCTAACAACTAATCTTAGGAGGAACAGAATATGAGTAAATTGTTTTCTAAGGAGAACCGTGAGGCATTGACTGGTCCGTTGAACCTCAACAACCCTGTGGCTGTTCAGGTTCTGGGTATCTGCTCCGCGCTGGCTGTTACCTCCCAGTTGAAGCCAGCCATTGTGATGGGACTCAGCGTTACCGTCATCACGGCTTTCTCTAATGTGATTATTTCATTGTTGCGCAAGACTATCCCCAACCGCATCCGCATCATCGTGCAGCTGGTGGTGGTGGCTGCTCTTGTGACCATCGTGAGCCAGGTGCTCAAGGCTTACGTCTATGACGTGAGTGTTGCACTGTCGGTGTATGTGGGTCTGATTATCACCAACTGTATCCTGATGGGTCGTCTCGAGGCCTTTGCCATGCAGAACGGTCCTTGGGAGTCATTCCTTGATGGTATCGGTAACGGTCTGGGCTACGCCCTTGTGCTGGTTGTCGTAGGTTTCATCCGTGAGCTCTTCGGCTTCGGCACACTGTTCGGCTTCCACGTTATCCCCGCTTGCTGGTATGTGGAGAACGGCGGCTGGTATCAGAACAACGGCATGATGGTCATGCCCGCTATGTCTCTGATCATCCTGGGCTGCTTCATCTGGGCACACCGCTCGCTGAACAAGGAGGAGAAGAAGTAACATACCTTATTAAAACAAGAATAGAATTATGGAACACATGATTAGTTTGTTTGTCCGCTCTATCTTTGTGGACAACATGATATTCGCATTCTTCTTGGGTATGTGCTCTTATCTGGCTGTATCCAAGAATGTGAAGACTGCCCTCGGCCTGGGTGTTGCAGTTACCTTCGTGCTGCTCGTCACCGTGCCCGTCGATTATGCTCTTCAGACCTATGTGTTGGGTCCCGACGCCCTGGTTCAGGGTGTTGACCTCACCTTCCTGGCTTTCATACTTTTCATTGCTGTCATCGCTGGCATTGTTCAGTTGGTAGAGATGGTGGTAGAGCGCTTCAGCCCCTCGCTGTATGCCTCTCTGGGTATCTTCCTGCCTCTGATTGCCGTCAACTGCGCCATCATGGGTGCCTCTCTGTTCATGCAGCAGCGTGTGCAGATGGACCCCGAGACCAGCACTCAGGCTATCGCAAGCATTGGTGATTCTGTCGCCTACGCTCTGGGTAGCGGTATCGGCTGGCTGCTGGCCATCGTTGGTCTGGCTGCCATCCGCGAGAAGATGGCCTACACCGATGTTCCCCGTCCTCTTCAGGGTTTGGGCATCACCTTTATCACTGTGGGTCTGATGGCAATGGCGTTTATGTGCTTCAGTGGTTTGAAAATCTAAACAGGAGGAATATACAATGGATATGAATTTGATTTTAGCGAGCATTGGCGTATTCCTGGTGATCATCCTCGTGCTGGTCATCATCCTGCTCGTAGCTAAGTACTATTTGTCACCCAGTGGCAATGTGAATATTACCATCAATGGCAAGGATACTGTGTCTGTCGGTCAGGGCGGTTCACTGCTCTCCACACTCGCACAGGAGGGTATCTACTTGCCCAGCGCCTGCGGTGGTAAGGGTTCTTGTGGCCAGTGCAAACTGCAGGTTCCCGAGGGTGGTGGTGAGATTCTCGATAGTGAGAAGGGCCACTTCACCCGCAAGCAGGTCAAGGAGCATTGGCGCCTGGGATGCCAGTGCAAGGTCAAGGGCGATATGAGCATCAAGGTTGACGACTCAGTGATGGGCGTCAAGGAGTGGGAGTGCACCGTTATCGGCAACCGCAACGTGGCCACTTTCATCAAGGAGTACAAGGTGGCTCTGCCTGCTGGCGAGCACATGGACTTCGAGCCTGGTTCTTATGCACAGATCAAGATTCCCGCATTCGACTGCATCGACTACGACAAGGACATCGACAAGAGCCTCATTGGCGACACCTACATGCCTGCATGGGAGAAGTTCGGTCTCTTCGGTCTGAAGTGTACCAACCCCACTCCCACCATCCGTGCCTACTCAATGGCCAACTATCCCGACGAGGGTGACATCATCACACTGAACGTGCGTATTGCCACTCCCCCCTTCAAGCCCAAAGATCAGGGACCTGGCTTCCAGGATGTCAATCCCGGTATTGCCTCTTCTTACATCTTCAGCCTGAAGCCCGGCGACAAGGTGATCATGAGTGGTCCTTACGGAGAGTTCCGTCCCGTATATGGTTCTGGCCGCGAGATGATTTGGGTTGGCGGTGGTGCCGGTATGGCTCCTCTGCGTGCACAGATCATGCATATGCTCAAGGGTCACAGCGTGAAGCCCGAGGATCGCAATCGTCCCATGCACTACTTCTACGGAGCACGTGCGCTTGAGGAGATTCCTTTCCTCGACGACTTCCTGCAGTTGGAGAAGGAATTCCCCAACTTCCACTTCCACTTGGCTCTGGACCGTCCCGATCCCAAGGCCGACGCAGCAGGCATCCGCTACACTCCTGGCTTCGTAGCTCCTGTGATGGGCGACACCTATCTCAAGCAGCACGAGTCACCCGAGGATTGTGAGTACTACCTCTGTGGTCCTCCAATGATGTCCAAGACAGTGCTTGACCTCTTACACAGCCTGGGCGTAGAGGACGACATGATCCGCTACGATAACTTTGGCGGTTAGTGAGCGCAGAGGTTGAGCTCGCTCATCCTATGCCGAACGTAGCCAAAGTCAGCTCCGCTAACTTGGCGGTTAGTGAGCGCAGAGGTTGAGCTTGCTCATCCTATGCCGAACGTAGCCAAAGTCTATACCCGCAAATAATGCAAGCGCCCCTCGAGGGCAACCTTACATTATATATATTAAGGAGAAGGGAGAGCAGCCTCACCGCTGTGTTCTTCCTTCTTTTTGTATATACATCTCTTCATTCCTTTCCACATGATTCTTCTTCTTTCCATTTGCCCTGCAAAGATACTACATCACATCTCCGAAATCCAACTCCATTGAATTCTATTGAATTTTATTGGATTTCTATTGAGTTTTATTGAATCTCTATTGAAACACCATTGAAAAGTTATGGTGTGGAACTTAGAGTGTTCGAAACCAAATACCACGAATCAATAGTTCTCTTCCGTGGTGATAGAAAACGAACACGAATCTCCCAGCCTCAGAGCCTTATTCGTTAAATCCGTGCAATCCGTGTTCAAAACCCCTACGCATCACGGAAATCAAGAGAACTTCTCCGTGTTCTCAGATAATTATCCGTGCTATCCGTGTAATCCGTGTTCAAAAACCTTACGCACCACGCAACAACAAAGATTTCCGTGTTCTTAGAAATTATCCGTGTTCAGCCCTCCCTACGCATCATGAAATCAAGAATGTTTCCGTGTTCCTTGACAAGCCCCCGTCACTCCAGATGTTCTTACTTCCCTACCGTATCCTCCCTATAATCCTTTGGTTGGCCTTGTCCACTATGTTGGAGTTGATGGAAGCCAGGTAGATTTGTGTGGTACGCAGATTTTCGTGACCCATACCGTCACGGATGACAGAGATGGGGATGTTCATCTCCTGTGCCAGACTGGCCCATGTGTGGCGGGCAACATAGGTGGTGAGCGGGATCGGCAGATGAGCCAGGTATCCAACGCGCTTGAGTGCACGGTTACATTCTCTGATGGCCGACAGATACTGACGGCGTTCTGTGCCATCGTTGCGGGTGATGATGGGCAGTAGATATACGCTGTTTTTCGTGATGTGAGCATAACGCTCCACTATCTCCTGCATACATGGTTCCCAAGCAATGCTGAGCGTCTGTCCCGTCTTCTGACGGGAGTAGGTGAGACAACCGCATGAGAGATTGCTCTTGCGAAGGAAAGCCATATCCACAAACGACATCCCTCGGGTGTAGAGACTGAAGAGGAAAAGGTCTCTGGCAAAGGCTTCTGCTGAATCTGTGGGTAGGTTGAGGTTGACTATCTGCCTCATCTGTCCGGCCGTGAGAGCCCGTTTGACCGTGTGGGCATAACCGGTGAAGACGTTGCGGAAGGGAACTTTGTCAGGAGTGAGCATTGCCTGCACAGCCTTTCGGTAAATGGCACGCAGTGTGCGCATATAGCATGAAGAGGAGTTGGCTCGAACTCCACGCAAGCGCAACCACTGCTCATATTGGCAGATGAGGTCGGGAGTGAGCATGTCAAATGTGAGGTCGCAACCATTGCGGAAGAGCATGAAACTGCGTAGCATGTTGCCATAGGCCGTTGCTGTTCCCGCCCTTCTCCGTTGGTTCAGGTTGTCAATCTGCTGTCGCACGAAGCTGAAGAACGTTTGCACGGGCGGCAGAGAATGTATCTCATCCATCAGTTCATCTATACCATATTCTATACGCATGCTTTCTCTGCGGACGATAATGTCAGATATGCGCTTCACTTCCCAACTCACTTTCGCTGCCAGCAGTCTCAGCTCATCCTGTTGCTGCTCGTTGCCCAACGGTACAAACGTCCGTCGTTCCTCATTCCAGTTCTCTGCCAGCAGGTGGTAGTCAGTGTTCACAGTGCGCACCCGGCGCTGATGAGTCAACAGAAAGCAAACAGTCCCCCAGCTCCCATCCTCCTTCGAAGGTCGAAATTCCAATTTGATTGTAGTCATAACAAGATGTTTTTCTCAAATAATAACGAAACACTACGAAGGTCATTCTCCGTAGCTTATATATAACGAACACGGATAACACGGATTGCACGGATAGGTTTTTGTGTGTTTGACCACTGATGTTTTTTTATTGAACACGGATTACACGGATTTCACGGATAGTTCTGTGCTTCCTCACAATGGGACCAGAGATCCATTCTTAGTGTTCCCCAATAAAAAGAATCCGTGTAATCCGTGAAATCCGTGTTCAAAACCCCTACGCATCACGCCTTAAAAAGATATCCGTGTCCCCAGACAGAAAAATAATCCGTGTAATCCGTGAAATCCGTGTTCAAAACCCCTACGCATCACGCCTTAAAAAGTCATAATCCGTGTTCAGCCCCCTACGCATCACGTCTTAAAAAGTCATAATCCGTGTTTTTTGGTCGCTTGTTGCTTAGTTCCTCCGTCAATCTCTGTATATTTGCAGCCGAGTCACTATATTAAGGTAGGATATCTTTATGAAAATGCAATGTTTTAGGTTGCAGTCTCTGGGAAAGGCCATCGGTATGTGCCTGTTCTTTGTGCTTGCCACATCAGCCAATGCACAACGTGTTGGTCTGAAGAGCAACGCCCTCTATTGGGCCGCTATGTCACCTAATCTTGGTGCGGAGTTTCGTGTCAATCGTCATCTCACGCTTAATGCCGAGGTTACGGGCAGTCTGCTTCGTGTGGGCGATTTCCATACCAAGATGCTGTCCTTTGCTCCCGAAGCGCGTTATTGGTTCAGCGCCCGTCCACAGGCCGGACATTTCGTGGGCCTGATGGCTTCCGCCACCACCTACAACATCCTCCTCAATGGTACCCGTCACAAGGGAGATGCCTTTGGCGGCGGACTCACCTACGGCTATAGCTTCGTGCTGAGCAGGCATTGGAGTCTGGAGACCACCGTGGGAGTAGGTGGTTTGCATATCAATGAGAAGAAGTTCAATGAAGCCACTCAGGATGATCCTGGACGTGCCAACAACTCCCGATGGCTGTTCGCACCACTCAAGGCCGGAGTGACCTTCGTTTATCTCATCAAGTAATCCCGTTCCGTTCTTTATCCGTAGTATAAGATGAAATCTATCATACAGTCTCTCAGCTCCAGAGCCAGCCTGACCTTCCGTCTCGCTCTCATCCTGCTGCTCGTTGCCGTAGGCGCATCGGCACAGGAAGTGTTCCGCCTCACGGGAAAAGTTACCGACAAGGATACCAAGGAACCGCTCCTGGGCGTCTCTATCGTCGATTCCACCACCCATAGGGCCATTGCCGTCACCGATATGGACGGTCGTTTTGCCGTGGATGTTCACTCTGGCAGCATCCTCCGCTTCAGTATGGTCGGCCTCCAGAGCCAGGTGGTAAAGGTCAAATCCTCTCAGAAGTATATCGAGGTGAAGTTGGAGCAGACCGAAGTGGCACTCCAGGAACTCGTGGTGAGCGCCAAGCGTATCACCGATAAGATACAGCCCGAACCAACCGACATCGAGGTGAAGGGCAACTATCTGCACGTGAAAACCCGTGTGAGGGTTCCGCGTGAGATGTTCTCTCACAACAACCGTCTGGTGGTGCAGCCCGTCATTTATAATGTAACCCGCCGTGAGGAACAGCTCATGCGCCCGATGGCCTATGATGCCCGCACCTACAACCGCACTCAGGATCGCCTCTATGATTATCGTATGGATGAGGCAGATGGCGACCCTCTGGCACAGTATGTGGTGGTGAAAACGCCCGAGAAGCGCGAGAAGGGACGTACCAACGATATCATCGGTTATGCCGATTCGGCCTATGTGCAGCACGTCAAGGATGACTACGCCTGCAATGTCTATATGGCCATTGAGAACTACAACCGCATCATCTATCGCGATACCACCATCATCGCTCAGGGAACTGTCAATCCTCTGCGCTGGCTCGACTACTCGTTTGCCGCCGACCTCCTCGCCGATGAGGCTTATTGGCCCAAGCCCGAAGTGCAGATGCGCGACAGCAGGGGAGAGGTGAACCTCCGTTTCCCTATCAACAAGGCCAAGTTTGATGCCTCTGACCCCAACAATGTGGCAGAGATAAGCAAGATGCGCGAGCAGATAGAACTGATCAGTGCCGACAAGGATGCCACTCTGCAGTCGCTCACCATCGAAGGCACTTCATCGCCCGATGGACGTTACAACTCCAACCTCCAGTTGGCACGCAAGCGTATGGATTATGCCGTACAGTATCTCAGGCAGTTGGTGCCCGAACGTGCGCAGCGCGGTATGACGTTCTCTTCAGCGGCCTCCGTTGCCCCATGGAGCAGGGTGGCCGAACTGATGCGCGCTGATAGCCTCACCGAAGAGGCTCAGCAGGTGGAACAGGTCATCAAGCGCTGGCGCGATTTCGACGACCAGTCACGCAACATGCGCAAGCTTCCTTTCTATCGCTCTTTGCTCATGGAGCGCTATCTGCCGCGCTTGCGTCATGTGGGATATGTCATGAACTACTCGGTGTTCCGCCAGCTCACGCTCGACGAGATTCGTTCGCTCTATGCCGATGACTACAAGCAGCTCACCAAGTATGAGTTCTTCCGCCTCTATCGTGCCGAGGAAGATTCTGCCCGGCGCGAGAAGGTGCTGCGTCAGGCACTCGAGATTTATCCCTCCTTCATGGTGGCTGCCAATGACTTGGCTGCTTTGCTCATCAACCGTCGTATGGCCGATCCCGACCTCCTTCGTCCTTTCGTGGGCAAGGAAGCTCCCTCGGTGGTCAATACCAATCAGATGATAGCATTGCTCAATGCCGGCCTCTTCACGGCTGCCGACTCCCTTTCTGCCTTCGTTCCCGACAATGAGCACACCCACATGCTGCTTGCTGTCAATGCCGTGCTCAATGGCCGCTTCGAGGGTCATTATGAGACGATAGCCCGCACCGGCCTGCGCAATCAGCTGGTGGTGCTCTTGGCCATGAAGCGCAACGAGGAGGCACTCAAGGTCAGCCGCCAGTTGCCCGACGATGAGGCTCTTACCCATTACTTGCGGGCTGTCTGCCTCAACCGCCTCGAACAGATGTCCGACGCATACGACGAGTTGACAAAGGCCATCCAGATGGACCCCTCGCTCAAGCAGGTGGCTCATACTGATGGTGATGTAAATGATTTGCTGCTCGACAGCAACGATAACAATTAACTCCTTGGGCTATGAAAACATCATTTCTGAAAATATCGGTTGCCGCACTCCTTGCGCTCAGTGCTCCTGCATCACGTGCCCAACTCCAGGGCAGTGCGCTCGACTATATGTTGCAACGGCCCCGGGTGACCAAGCAGTATGACGGCAAGCATGCCTTTGACCACCTCTTCGTTGATATGGGTGGAGGTTTCAACTTCATGGGCACCAGCCATCCCAAGGCAGGAGCACAGGGACAGTTCTACCTTGGCGACTGGATTACTCCCGAGCACGGTATGCGCCTGGGTTTCAATGTGGGTTACTCCCGCACGGCAGGTATCAAGGCCAAGTATGCCGACCTCTCGCTCGACTATCTGCTCAATATCACCGCACTGGCTCAGCGCGGCAGAACCTACAGTCCCCGCTTCTTCGAGGTCTATGGCATCGCAGGCATCGATTTGGCCACTTCCCGCCATCAGGGAAATGACGAGTATGGGTTTGGTGCCCACTTCGGACTGCGCGGGCAGATGGCACTCTCGCCCTTTACCTATTTATATATAGAGCCCAAGTTGGGACTCCAGAGCGACCGGCTCTCTCAGGCTTACACCTGGCGCAAGTACCGCCCGCAGGCTACTGCCATGGTGGGATTGGGCTATCGCTTGCCCGAGAACAGGCTCCAGTCGGCGGGCTATTCCTATCCCCGCTTCATCGACGGACTGTTTGTGGGCGCATCGGCCGGTCCGGCTTTCCTGGCCAATGCCGATGGCAAACTGGTGGGCGATATGGGCTTCCGCTTCATGGGCAGCGTGGGCCGGTGGTTTGATGATTATAATGCTCTTCGCCTCTCTGGCAATGTCACTCTGGTCGATCAGCCTGGCGGCAATAGGGTGAAGGCCGTTGGCGGTCAGCTCGACTATATGCTCAATCTGCACAATGCTTTCGGCGGCATCAACCCCGACCGCTGGTTCTGGCTCAATGGAGTGGCCGGCGTGGGCTACAACTACACCACCGATGCTATGCACGTGCACAAGCATGTGTTCGGCGGCGGTTTGGGCTTGCAGGCCAATCTGCGCCTGACGCACGAACTGGCGCTTACTGTCGAACCGCGTGTTGACCTCTACAATGACAGTTATGCCCAGCATGCCAGCTCGTTCCGTGGCAAGATGGATGTTGTTCCATCCCTGTTGGCTGGTCTTGCCTACACCTATCATGGGCGCAGCCAGTCGGCCAAGCCCACCGATGAGTTCAGCTCTTTGGCTTGGCATGATCACACGTTCATCGAGGCTGGTGCAGGAGCCAATGTCATGCTGGCCCGTCGTCCGCTGAACGATATGGGCAACTATCTCATGCCGCAGATTTATGTGGGTGTAGGCAAATGGTTCACTCCCGTGAGCGGACTCCGCCTTTGGGGACAAGTGGCCAAAACCCAGTGGAGCGATGCTGATGACCGCTATACCCATCTCACTGTGGGTGCTGGCTATCTGCTCAATCTCACCAATGCTTTCTACGGCTACCGCGCCGACCGTCCCTTCGACTTCACCGCCTCTCTGGGAGCCAATCTCTCCAGGCGCGAGCGTCGGCACACACCTTATGTAGGTATCGATGCCTCTTTGCGTGGCACTTGGCATATGTCCAGACTTGTCGGTCTCTTTGTCGAACCCCGTCTGCTGGCTTATTCCAGCAGCTATATGCCCACTTCACTCAGCACCACAGGTGTTGACCTCCTGGCCAATGTCAATGTGGGTCTGCAGTTCAACATGGACGGCAGCGGGCGCAGTGCGGCAGGTGATGTGCAGGACAATAGCGATTGGCGCAGAGGTTCCTTCACTCTGGCAGGCGGTCTGACCAACCGTGTAGGCCAACTGAAGGTGTGGGAGAAATACTCCCCCATCGGTCGCTTGAGCTACACCCAGTGGTTCTCACCCTATGCTGCCTGGCGGGCCAGTCTGCAGGGGATGGTTACACGCAAGGAGGGGCTCACACGTTATGCTCAGGCTCATGTGGGAGGCGATATCCTTGTTGACCTCACCTCTTATACTTATGGGTTCGATGCATCTCGTCCGTTGTCTGTAAGGGCTCTTGCAGGTGTCAATCTGGGTGCCGACTACGGCAAGCATCACGCCACCTTTGCACCCGATTTGCATGTGGGCGGACAGTTGGCTGTGCGCCTGACTGACAGGGTTCATCTGGTAGCCGAACCGCAGTTGGCATGCAACCTCTCGTCGCGCTTCACCACCCGACGCCGTCAGCGCATCATGCCGCAACTCCTCGTCGGACTCGACTACAACATACAGCGCAGCAGTGCCAATGGCGGTTTGCGCGAAGCTCCTCAGCATCCCAATGTGCTGTCGTTGGGCATGGGCACTGGTGTCTGCTCCGAGAATTTCGGCGACCGACGCGGTTTCGGTCCTCGCCTGTCCTATGTGGTTGATATGAGTTATGGCCGTTGGATAGATGGGGTCAATGGCGTGCAGGGCGGTTTGAGCAACTCCGTCATCCAGCGCAGGGGGAAGGGCAATGAAAACCTCACCTCCATCCATGCCGGATATATGATGAACATCAAGAGTGCTGTGACGGGTGAGAACACCGATTCCCACACCTTCCAGCTCACTGGCATAGCGGCAGCTTCGCTCAATATCGCTTCGTGGGAGAACCACGATACGAAGGTTGCTCCGGGCTTGATGGGTGCCATCCAGGCAGGTGTTCGTGTGTCTCCCACGGTAGAACTCTATCTGGAGCCATCCGCCACTCTTCTCTCCAAGAAGATAGCCATCACCCCCAAGAACCACCCCATCGAGAGCGAACTCAAACTCACCATAGGCACCAAGGTCCGTTTCTGACCCTTCCTCTGCCCCTCATACCTCTCACGCCCCTCAGAGCCAAAGCTCTCCCATTTTTTTGGGGAAGCTTCACCTCTGAAGGGCGTGAGATGCTTGTTTTATAATAGTCCTGTCATGTAGAGAGGCAGGTAGGTGATGCCTTCTTTTATTTTGATGTCAGCAGCATGGAGTACGTATGGTGTAGCGAGATAGTTGTGGTATTTCGCTATGCATTTGTTCAGTGAGGATAGCGTGTATCTGCTGGTAGATTTTACCTCTATGGGAGAAATGTTGTGTCGTGTTGTGATAGAGTTTTTGGCTATGAGAAAATCCAGTTCCATCCTCTCCTCGGCTTTCTCCTTGTTGTATTTCGAGAAGAAGTACAGACAGTGTCCGGCAGCTCTCAACATTTGTGCCACTATGTTTTCCACTATCATGCCGCCATTATATTCCAGTTTGTCCGAGAGAAGTTTACGATAGAGTCCTTCTGATACGATCTCTTTCTCATTGAACGCATGGCTGATGAGCAGGCCGGTGTCTGCCATATAGCATTTTAGTGTAGTATCGTCTGTGTTCAGTCCCAGCCCGATGCTCGGTTCTGTGGTGTTGTATGCCATGTTCACGATCATCGCATCCGACAGCCAGAAGAATGCAGTCTCGTAGTCCCTCATTCTTGCTCCTTCGGTAAGTGCCTTCAGCATGAATTTCTTTTCATGTCTTTGCAGTTGTGAGGGAATCGTGTCGAAGATTCTTGTGACTTTGGCAGCATATGTCGAGGCATATTTTTGGATGTCGTTGCGGTACAGGTGCAGGATTTGCCTTTTTACGTGATCTACCTTATCAAAATCTTTTGTTTCTATATATTTAGCCACGGCTTGAGGCATTCCGCCAGTAATGAGATATTGTCTGAAGTGATCCATAGCCATACGGTGCATGGTTTGTCCCATCTCACGCTTTTTTTCAAAGTTACACCTGATGAGTGGCATCAGAGTCTCGTTGCCCATAGCCCACAGAAACTCTTCGAAGTCCATCGGAAACATGGTGATTTCTTCTTCTTCTGAAGGTATCATTATGTTTTCCACGTTCTTTTTGATAGAGACGAGCGACCCCGTCTCTATATAGTCATAGCGGCCGTCTTCTACAAGGTATTTGATGGCAGTGCGTGCGCGGGGGAATAGCTGAACTTCATCAAAGATGATGACCGATTCTCTTGGATAGAGTGTCGTGTTGGCATAACTGCTCAGGTACATGAAGAACGTGTCAAGGTCATTGAGGTAGTTCTCGAATAGCTCTTTGATATTGTTTCCTGCGATGTTGAAGTCAATGAGGATGTAGCTTTTGTATTCTTTCTGGGCAAATTCCTTTACGATGTAGCTCTTTCCTACGCGGCGTGCGCCATTGATGAGAACAGCACTCTCACCATGCTGTTCTTCTTTCCACTCAAGGAGTCTGTTGTATATCTTCCTCTTCATATTTACACCTATCCTAGATTATGAAACGTCGTTTTTTACACCTATCCTAGATTATTGTACGTGCAAATTTACACCTATCCAAGCTTATCTCCAAATATTCCCACCCCCAATTTCCCATCAAATCCCAGTTCAATCCCCATATACCACGAATCAAATTAGCCTTCCTTCATGGTGTGACCACTGATGTTTTTTTTATTGAACACGGATAACACGGATTTCACGGATAATCTTGTGCTTCCTCACAATGGGACCAAAGCCTCCAGTCTTGACGCCCCCCAATAAAAACATCCGTGTAATCCGTGAAATCCGTGTTCAAAACCCCTACGCATCACGCATTAACAAGGAATACCCGTGTCCCCAAAAATAATCCGTGTAATCCGTGAAATCCGTGTTCAAAATCCCTACGCATCACGGAACTCCAAGGAATATCCACGTCCCCAGACAGAAAAAGAATCCGTGGTTCTCTCCCCCACCTCACCTCAAAATTCAAAATTATCCACGTTCTTAGTTGACAAAGGTTTGTTTCCTCTACATCAAGCGCTCGTTTTGGTTGGTAAATGTTAAAAATGGTGGCAATGAAGACGATTGACGGTCTGAAAACTTTGCAGATTCGGTTTTAAGTGCTTATTTTGCAGGTAATCTACAAAATTTGGGTTAAGATGATACTCAAAATCGAATTTGAAAATTTCTTTTCTATCCGTGATAGGGTGAGGATTGATTTCAGAGCAGCAAGCATCAATACGGCTCTTGCACGAGAACTGAGTCATAATGTGATGGAGTGGAGAGGTGTGCCTGTGCTTAAGACTGTTGGGCTGTTTGGACCAAATGCATCGGGAAAATCAAATATCCTCAAAGCTATTACATTCTGCTGTAGAATGGTTCTGGAGTCTCATCTTTATAATGAAGGAGTGACATTCAACTTCGAGCCATTCAAATTTGATGGATGGCAAAACAAGCCAAGCAGATTCCTCATAGATTTTGTATGTGAAGATGTGGAATACGAATACGCTTTTGAGTTGACTCGTGAACGCATCATCAGCGAAAGTCTGTATCACTATCCTGTTGGCAGACGGGCAAAGGTGTTTGTCCGTGATGCTGATGGAAAGTATAGTTTTGGTGCAGGTGTGATGGCAAAACCTTCGGATGTCGTCGTCAATACGAGCGAGAAGAATCTCTTCCTGAGTCGGGCCAGTTCCATGAATCGGGAGATTGCCCAAAAGCTTTTTCGCTATTTCATGAACCAGTTCCTTCTGGGACTTGTAAACGTGAATGATGTGATGGTGCTGGACAGTTTCAATGCTTACAAGAAGGTGATACTCAAAGCACTCGAAATATGTGATACGGATATTACGGATATAGAGGCGAGAAAAGAGCAAATGCCGGCTCCCATCGTTGTGCCAGGACAGACTGACCTTTCTTATAAGTTGGTGGATGTGCTTCGATTCAAGACGTTCCACCGCAACCAGAGGAATATTATGTTCGACATGGATATGGAAGAGTCCAATGGTACAAGAAAACTGTTCCAGATTCTGATACGTCTCTTGGATGTGGTAAGGAACAGGAAGAGCATCATGATGGACGAGTTTGACATGGGACTTCACACTCGTCTGGCTGATTTTATCCTCGACTTGATTCATGCGTCAGAGAGCAGCCAGTTGCTGTTCACCTCCCACAACACCAATCTCATCGATGTCAAAAGGTTAAGGCGTGACCAGATAGTGTTTGTAAACAAGTCCGAACAAGGAACCACGGAGGTGTATTCATTATACGACTTCAAGGATTTCCGTGAGAATATGGATGCCGAAAAAGGATACATACAGGGTCGTTTTGATGCCGTTCCGTATGTTGATTCCTCGGTATCAAGTATCAAACAATTATTGGAGGGTTGATTATGGCAAGCAAACGAGAACCATCTCCGTCTATGCGGATGCGAAAAATCGCCCTTGTCATTTGCGAGGGTGAAACAGAGGTCGGCTATATCAGCCTTTTGAAGGCGTGGTATAAATCACCGGTCAGAATCGTTTCGCATATAGAGGGAACAAAGATTACCCCTTCGCTGGTAGAGAAGCGCGCCAAGGAACTCCGGATTTCACAATGGGACAAGGTTCACACCTTCCTGATGTACGACATGGATGTGCAAACCATCAATGAGAAATTGTTGAGGTGCAAGGCGGAAAAGCTTTTGAGCAATCCTTGTTTTGAGATGTGGTTGCTTCTCCATGCCAAAGACCAGAAGGCTTCTGTCAATACAGAAGCCGTCATCAAAGAATTAAAGAAAAGTGCGCCAGTGTGGAAAAGCTATTCCAAACCATCCTTCACCGATACACAAAAGACCTTCCTGCATGACAATACGGACCTTGCTGTAGCCAGAGCCAAGAAACTCCAAGAATTTCATAATCCATCAACAAGTATCTACAAACTGATTGCCTTTCTGAAAGATGCATGAAGCAGAAGCGAATTTTTCCCCAAACACCACGGAATCAAGGGTCGTTATCCGTGGTTCTCTCCCCCTACCTCAAAATTCGAAATTCTGAATTCATCATTAAATGACATCCGTGTAATCCGTGCAATCCGTGTTCAAGACTACGCATCACGGAATAACAAAGAATTCCGTGTTCTCCAATAAATTATCCGTGTAATCCGTGAAATCCGTGTTCGTCAAAATCTACGCATCACGGGACTCAGAGCCTTATCCGTGTAATCCGTGCAATCCGTGTTCAAAACCCTACGCACCACGCCTTAACAAAGATATCCGTGTCCCCAGACAGAAAAAGAATCCGTGTTCAGACCACCCCTCCAACTGTCTTGAAAACAAGAATTGTCCACTGCTTCGTAGGAAGTGGACATTCACGTGCAAAGATACGAGATTTTATTTAATCACAAGGCGTTCCGTCCGTCTTTTTCCAAATCGGCCTTATTTATGACAACGTATGTTGCCTCATTGTGAACCAAATTGAATCGCCACACTTGATTATTAGTGTGTTAGAAGAATTGTCCACTTCCTACGAAGTAGTGGTCATCAGTCTCCTGAGGAAGTGAGACTTACGTAACAAGTACTAAACGACTGTGGCATGACGAAATTTCAACCCGCATCCATCCAGATGGAAGCAACCAGCCACATGAAAATGACAGAGTAGATATATGCTGAGGGTCCTCCATTACCCTGTCATTACGCCTGTTACAAGGTATCCGTCACTCTCATGCACCAGCCATGAGAGGAGCAGGAGGACTATCCCTCACTCATGACTCCCATGACATTCGTTCCTTCGCCAGACGACAGTCCCTCCGCTCCCGCACGGGATACCCGGGGTAGGGTGGTGGCACGCGACAAGAAGAACCGCACCAACCTCCACTGGTACGTGGTTCGCACGCAGCCACACCAGGAAGCTATGCTCTGCGACCTCCTCAGTCAGACCATCCAGGCCAAGACACCCAATATCCTTGAGTTCTACTGTCCCGTGCGAACCACCGTGCGCCAGGTGGATGAGAGCAAGAAGACGCGTACGCCGCTCTTCTGCGCCCATGTCTTTGTCCTTGGCACCCACCAGGCCATCACCGACTTCCTTCTGGCCCAGTATCCACAGGGAAAAGTACTCAACCGACGCACCCAGGAGTTCAGTCCGGCAGGCGAACCGTGGGTGGTGCCCGAGGGACAGATGAAAGCCTTTCGGGAGTTCAACGAGAACTTCTCCGACCAGTATATCATCCTTGAGCGGCCCTATATCGACTACGCCTTCAATCCCAAGACCAACCAGCCCAATGAGGTCATCCGGGTGGCGGATGGACCTCTGGCAGGACGGGAAGGCTACCTTACCCGCTTTCGCGGTTCACGCCGGCTGGTCTTCTGCATGAAGAACCCACTCGGGCCGGGCGAACTCACCGTCTCTATCCCCGATGTGTGGGATTTCCACGTGGTGAGGTTGCACAATGCCGATGCCGACCGCCTGACCATCAGCACCCGCAAGGCCAGAGCCCTCGACCATCTCATGGGACTCCTGCAGGGCTGCAGCTACGATGATGAACAGTGCCGGCAGATGGTCACACTCATCATCACCACGCTGCTTGCCAAACCCTCGCTCTCGGGCCTCTGCCGACAGTTGCAGTACGCCCATCGCAACCTCTCCGAGTCATTGAGGCAGATGACAGCCGATGAGGCACAGAACCTCCTGCACCTCATCCGCTGTATCAAACTCGAGCCCGACTACGCGCGCGAACATTATCCTATATGCTCCTTGCGTCCCTTCCTCACCCCCACCTCAGGCGTCCCTCAGGTGGCAGGCAGTGACTATGCACTCCTTCGTCATCATCACTACACCGAGTGCATCATCGCGCAGACCTTCAGCGAGCCAACCTACTTCCCCCGCATGGGCGAAGGCTGTCCCGTGTCCGTCAGCTACTATGCACATGTGGGCATCATGCAGGACAGCCAGTCGGGCAGCTGCGTGGTGTTCACCAACTGGCATCCCTTCCTCTGTGAGTATTTCCGCACGGCAGGAGCAGCCAACCGTCGCTTGGTGAGTGGAACCACCGCCATCCGTCATGAGCAGACCGGCGAAGGGGAGGCAGACACCGAGCGTCGTCTCGAGTCCTTCCGCAACTATGCCCCCTCCCTCTATCGCATCCTCACCGATCCCGCCTCACCTGTGCAGGCAGTAGAGTCGCTCCAGATTGGTTCGTCCGCCATGAGCGTCCTGTCCATCACCCTCCCCGATGTCCAGTTCGCCCATGCCACCTCCCCCATGGAGCACCCCCAGGTAGCCCAAGCCGTTCACCACCTCGTAGCCACCTCCCTACAAGTCTGCCGCGAGATCAACACCACCACCCACCTGGCCATCTGGCGCCGCCTCCTCTCCACGGTCTGGCTCCACAACTGAACCACGGATGTCTTTATATTGAACACGGATAACACGGATAGTCCTGTCTGGTGAGACCACTGATGTTTTTTATTGAACACGGATAACACGGATTTCACGGATAGTCTTGTGTGTGTATTAGGCCACGGATGAATGTTTTTATTGAACACGGATTTCACAGATTTCACGGATAGTTCTGTGCTTCCTCACAATGGGACCAAAGCCCCATTCTTAGTGTTCCCCAATAAAAAGAATCCGTGTAATCCGTGCAATCCGTGTTCGTCAAAATCTACGCATCACAGGAACTCAACGGAATAATCACGTCTCCGGAAAAAAATCCGTGTAATCCGTGCAATCCGTGTTCAAAAACAGAACGCACCACGGAACTCAAAGAAGAATCCGCGTCTCCAAATAGATTATCCGTGTAATCCGTGAAATCCGTGTTCGTTAAAATCTACGCATCACGCATTAACAATGAATCCCGTGTTCTCACAAAAGATTCGTGTTCGTCAGAATCTACGCATCACGGGATTAGGAGTTCTTATCCGTGGTCATCTCACCATTAATCACAGATCCACCCGAACTCCTTTCGTGTGTCCAGGCACGGGCAGTCCTTTGAGGTATTGCCCGGTAAGTCCCGGTGACCCACTATCTTCGCTTGTGGGAACATCTTGTGCAGGATACACAGCAAGCCTATCACCGTCCGCTTCTGTCGCACGGTCATCGTGTTGCAGGGGAACCCGTTCTCGTCCAGTCCGCCCTCGTAGCAGATACCTATGCTGCACTTGTTATAATAAGTACAGTGCGCTCCAGCCTCCAGAGGCATCCGGTGCTGCGTCTTTGTGCCATCCCTTCTCACGTAGAAGTGATACCCCACATCCCGCAGGTTCATCGCCCGGTGGTCCCGCTGGAGCATCTCCGGCGTATAGTTCTCGTTGCACCTCGTACCCGAGCAATGCAGCACCAGGTACTTCACGTCTTCGATAGACATCAGATAAACTCTTCTCATAATCGTCAATAGAAAAAGATAGGTTAAAGATTAATGTTCTGCACGCAGGAGCTAACTCCCAGTGCCGTCAGTGCCGCTATCAGTGCCTGAAGAATAGCATTCAGCACCGTAGCCCAAGTCCCTCTTCGGGAGCCCGCTTCCAGTCCGCCCCCATTCATACGCATACACATCATATATTTATATAAGAAAAAAATAAGTTAAGTAACTGTTCAAAATTAATTTTATAAATATGAATAATTCACGAATAAGTTCGTACCCACAGATGCCAAGGCCATGTTC